>SMTZ1_10001120_pt1 | contig 71335 bp, 67 predicted proteins | sample DeeMarSWOR136_30_FD_25667 | JGI IMG/M metagenome (IMG submission 25667) | reverse complement strand
CAGGTATGATCTTTTTTTTGTACCATTCCTCATCCCTAATGGCCTTGACTGCCTTCTGCTGGCTCCAAAGGCCAAAGTTGTCCAAATCCTCCCTAGTTTTTGTCTCTCCACATGTGTTCCGGCACACATTCGCCACGATTTATCTGGCTAAGGGAGGCAGTGATTTGTCTCTGATTGAAATCCTTGGCCATTCGAGCATTCAGTCCACGCAGAAATACGCGCACCTCGATACACAGCAGTTAAAACATCTTCACAGTCAATATTCGCCGGTTGTGGAACTAGTGAATTAATGACTATGGATAAAGTCAACTGAAAATCATAGATGAATATTGAAGTGTTTTGTTACAGTTCTCCACTGGCAAATGAGGGGCCTGCAAGACGGGGAGACGGAGTAGATCGAACCCTCCCGGAAACAATGCTTGGATTTCTAAGAAAAGCCAGCTTGTTTCTGACAATTTACTAGTGCTAGAATGCTTGGCAGTTATGGGAATGATGAACGCCGCTATATCATAATAGGGAGGCAAATTGACATGAGCACATCTATGGAGACGGTTGTCGAGACGAATGCTGGGAAGGTCGAGGGCTACCAGCAACGTGGCCTATGCGTTTTCAAAGGGATCCCTTACGCTGCCCCGCCGGTGGGGGAGCGACGTTGGCTGCCACCCGCTATGGTCGAACCGTGGAGCGACATATGTCCGGCAAAGTCTTCGGCTGCTATTTGTCCACAAAGCATAGCCGAAGGTGGTTTCCTCAACCTGAACCAGCGCCCAGAGGCAGAACCGCAGAGCGAGGACTGCCTTTACCTCAATGTATGGACCCCGGCTCTGGATGATGCCCGGCGTCCCGTAATGTTCTGGATTCACGGGGGAGGCTTCACTGGTGGCTCGGGTTCATCGGTAGCGTACAAAGGAAGCCGGTTGGCAGCTCGAGGTGATGTTGTCGTTGTGACCACCAACTACCGTCTTGGCGCACTCGGTTTTCTGAACCTGAACGAACTTACCGGAGGGAAAATTCCGGCGACGGGTAATGAAGGCCTGCAGGATCAGGTCGCTGCACTGAAGTGGGTGCACAGCAACATCAGTGCTTTTGGCGGTAATCCCGATAACGTGACCATCTTCGGTGAGTCCGCTGGGGGATTCAGTGTTGGTTGCCTGCTGGCTGTACCGCAGGCGAAGGGGCTCTTTCGCAGGGCGATTCTTCAGAGCGGCGCTGCTAATACTGCCCGGACACTGGATAAGGCAGCACAGGTCGCCGAGCAATTCCTTGACATTCTGGATGTAAAAGTGGGTGACGTCAAAACCCTTCGTTCACTTCCCGTGGAACGGTTACTGGCTGCACAGTTGGAGTTGATACCTAGGCTGCAGAAGTCGGGTATGACCGGGGGGCTAGCGCTGCAGCCAGTCATTGATGGTATTACACTTATAGCGCTCCCACTTCACGCTGTCCGCGACGGCGCGGCCAGGGAAATACCTATCATTGTGGGTTCTAATCTCGATGAGTGGAAAATGCTTATCGTAAGAGATCAGGAGTTACAGAAGGTAGACGAGACCGAACTCCTGCGACGTGTCCAAGGAATCCTACCGGGGCAAAACACTGAAACAATGGTGCAGACTTACAGGGAGGCATTATTAGGCCGTGGTGCACCGACCACGCCAGCTGAGATATTTACGGCAATCCGGACAGACCAGTCTTTCCGTATACCAGCAGTTCGTCTTGCGGAAGCCCAGTATGGTCAGGGGCAGTCTGCCTACAACTATGTGTTCACCTGGCCGTCGCCAATGCTTGATGGAGCTATGGGGGCACATCATGCCTTGGAGCTGGGTTTCCTGTTCGGCAATTATGGAGAGGGGTGGGGTGGTTCCGGTCCCGCGGCTGATGCCCTTTCTAGGAACATTCAGGATGCCTGGCTGGCGTTTGCTCGTAATGGTAACCCTAGTTGTGAGAGTGTTGGTACGTGGCCACCTTATGATGAGCGTAGACCAACCATGATAATTAGGGAAGAATGCCATGTAGAGGATGCGCCTTACGACGAGGAGCGTCGCGCATGGGACTCGGTTCCGGATACTTTGCTGGGGGCATAAGACTGGTTGTTAATTTGGGTGTATTATGAATCCTGTTAACTCTAAAAAGATGATATGCCCAATCTGTGGGCAATTGTTTGACAACCGTGGATTCAATAACCACGTTGAGAAATGCAGGAGAGATTCTGATTCGAAAAGGAATCGCGGTGTCAGAAGTAGAACACGACACGGGTAATATGGTTGTTTGACGCACTGAGTCATCTTTATCGCTGTACGGCAACCTGGTGAATAATCAGGAAGGAGGTAGTATACAATGGGAAAGCTTGATGGCAAAGTTGCCATAGTTACGGGTGCGAGCAGGGGTATCGGCAAGGCTGTCGCTATCGGATTTGCCAGAGAAGGAGCTTTGGTGGCAATTGTCGCACGGACCGTGGAGCAGCTCAAGTCAGGCTTAGCGGGGACAATTCTTGAGACTGCTGATGAGGTTAAAACCGCGGGTGGTAAAGCCCTGGCGATAAGGACTAATATCCTGGTGGAGGACGAGGTTCAGGCTATGGTTGAGAAGGTGTTGAATGAGTGGGGTACGATAGATATCCTGGTCAACAACTCTGCAGTAGCTGCCCCTGGACCCTTCTCTGAGACAACAACCAAGCGCTGGGAGCTAGTTATAGGTGTTAACCTTCTGGGGACTTTCCTCTGTACCAAGGCCGTTCTTCCCACAATGATGAAACAGAGGAGCGGCAGTATCATAAACACCAGTTCGGGGGCAGCCGATGGAAGGATTCGCAGTGTCACCGGTGCGGCTTACGGTACGGCTAAAGCAGCAGTTGAACATTTTTCCTGTTCATTAGCGGCTGAGCTTGGGCCGTATAACATCGCTGTCAACTGCTACAAGCCGGCGCAGGGAGTAGCTACGGAAGGGTATGTATTCAATCTACCACCCGATTTCGATAAGTCACGGTTGGTTGGCCCTGAGAAGATGGTCAAGGCGGCTATTTTCTTGGCCCAGCAGGATGCCAGCGGTGTTACCGGGTGTGTTGCCAGGGATGAGGAACTCATCCAGTGGCATGGCTTATCCTAAGGAGAGGATGATAGCATTGGAGACTAGGAAAGGATCAGGGAGTACGCTAACGATCAATGAGGAATTCTCTGGTCATGTGGGAAGGCGAAACCATTGAGAGTCAAAGCATGGGGGGACCTCATAGTCATTAATCTCCTGGTTCTTGTCCTAATCATTGTTATCATATTAGCTCCTTCAAATGGTGTTCGTATTATTATCGGGATTCCATTTATACTCTTCCTACCTGGATATGCAATGGTGGCAGCCCTATTCCCCTCGAAGCAAGGCCTAGATGGATTGTAGAGGGTAGGACTGAGCCTTGGCATGAGCATTGCTCTGCTTAGGGGCGCAAGGGCGGTAGCCTTCATGAATGGACGGGATTTTGTAATCCCTGACGACGTAAAAGAGTTAGCTGTCCCGTCGCTTTATCACCGTCTTCATATCAGTGTCGAGGCCGACATGGATAACATTACACCTGAGGATATCATCGAGAAAGTTCTTGCTGAGGTGACGGTACCAAAAATGTAGTCAAAAGAGGATCGTGAGAAGGGTATGAGTATTATCAATAGGGAGGTTCGGGGTCGTGGATGTGTTCAGTGCAATTAAAGAGAGGAGAAGCATAAGGAGCTACAAACCTGACAAGATACCGAAAGAAACAATGAACAAGTTACTGGAAGCAATGCGACTAGCACCATCGGGTGGTAACCGTCAACCATACCGGTTTATCATTGTGCAGGATAATGATATGAAGGAAAAGCTCGCTGCAGCGTGTAGGTGGTTTCCGGGGAGACCGCAAGGTCAAGCGTTTATCGCTGAAGCCCCTGTCGTGATTGTTGCCTGCGGTTCGGAGGGGAGTGCTGTTGTCCGATATTACAGGGAGGAGGGTGTGAGCCTGACAATCGGACGGAATGTCCCGGAGGAGATTGACAAAAGCAGTACTGATTTCCAGAGTTGTATGGATATTGACCTCGCAATTGCTCTGGACCACCTCACATTAGTGGCTGCCGAAGAAGGCCTGGGTACCTGCTGGATTGCAGCCCTTGATGAGAGGGAGATAAAGCGGCTACTAGCAGTCCCTGACGATAGAAGAGTACTGGTAGTGATGCCTATTGGCTATACAGATTCGTGGCCGGAGCCGAGGCCGAGAAAGCCGCTTGAAAGAATAATCTGTTACGATAAATATGGCTAGGAGAGGTTAGGCTTCAGCTATTCATGACGCCACGACTATGCTCACTCGCTAGTATTGTCAGGGACCTGCTCTATCATTGGGACAGTGAATGTAAAGCGGCTGCCTTTCCCCGGTTCACTATAGGCTTCGATCATACCACCGTGTACTTCGACCAGGCGCCGGGCGATGGTAAGGCCCAGGCCACTACCTCCGGTCGCTCTAGCACGTGACTTATCCACACGGTAGAAGCGCTCAAAGATATTGGGCAGATCTTCGGAAGGAATGCCTTCGCCTGTGTCAGCCACAGCCACCTCTATAGAGTCTTCCTGCTGTCTGGCGCTCACGCTGATGGTACCTCCGGTGCCAGTGTGGGTGATAGCATTCTCCAGAAGGTTACGCAGCACCTGACCAATGCGGTGGGAATCAATACTCACAGAGGGAAGCTTGTTAGGCAGGTCGGCGGATACGGATATCCCCTTTGCTGCTGCCTGGGTTTGCTGCGCAGTCACCGCTTGCTCGATTAATCTGTTTATATCTTTCGTTTGCCGATTCAGTTTGAGCTCGCCTGCCTCTACGAGGCTCAGTTCCTGAAGGTCATCAACCAGCCGTGATAGTAAAGAGGCCTCCTCTTCAAGGGAGCGAATGGTGTCGGCATCCGGTTTTAGAACACCGTCACGCACTGCCTCTAACTGTCCTCTAATATTGGATAGGGGTGTTCTCAGCTCGTGGGCAGCGTCGGCTACCATATTCCGCCTTAACTGCTCGGCGCGTTCCAGGTCACTGGCCATAGAGTTAAAGGTGTCGGCCAGCTCGCCGAGTTCACCTCTATCCTTAACATTGACTCTTTGAGAGAAGTCGCCGCTCCCCAGTTGTCTGGCAGCAGACGTAAGAGACCTGACTGGTGCTAAAATTCGCCGCGACAGGAAAAAGGTCATTATCAGTGCGATGGCACCTGCTATCAGGCCTCCCCAGATAAAAAAGAGGCCAATTGCGTTAAAGGTTATCTGTAGTGAGCTGATACTTGAGTCTGATGATTCCGCGATGATGTAGAGCGTGCCGGCAGCGTTTCCATACAAGCGGGGCAATAAAGACCTGCCCGGTGAAGCAGGGTCATGTAGCATCCCTAACAGGTCTCCCTCAGAATCTGCCACTACAATGCCGTCGGAGTCAGTCAGTATAATTCGCTCACCGTAGAGGTTGCCCCACTGCTCTATAAAGGGTTGAATCCCCGACCAGCTACCTCGCTGGATATAGTAAAAGGCTAGCTCACCTTCCATCCTGTTGGTGCGTACCTGGTCAGCGCGCTCTTCCATCTTGCGGATTTCAGTCTGGGTGGCCTGATTAATGAAGAAAAACACGGCACCAATGGTCACCAGTATTACTAAAGTGAAAGACGCAACGAGCCGGAAACGCAGACTATGTATCATGGTTCGCCTCCGAAAACTTGTAGCCGACCCCGTATACTGTTTTTATATATCTGGGGTGACGGGGGTCTGGCTCAAGCTTTCGTCTCAGGTTGAGAATATGGACATCAATAGTACGGTCGAAGCCCTCGAAGTCTGGACCAAGAGCCTGTTCGATGAGTTGCGCCCGACTGAATACTCTGCCTGGTTCCTTGGCGAGAACCCCAAGTAGCTTGAATTCTACTGAAGTCAGGTCCAGAGGTCTGTTGGCAAAGGTTGCCTCGTGTTTGTGGAAGTCCATCGTAAGTTCACCGTGGCTTACCTGTGCCGGGCCACGCTCTCCGGGCAGGCGCCTGAGTACCGTCCTCACTCTGGCTGCCAGTTCCCTGGGGCTGAATGGTTTAGTCATGTAGTCGTCGGCCCCCAGTTCTAGACCTGTAAGTTTGTCCTCGTCGGTGGTCCTGGCTGTGAGCATAATAATCGGTACGTCGGATTCATTCCTGAGGGTCCGGCAGACTTCTAGGCCGTCTATACCGGGAAGCATTAGGTCCAGTACAATGAGATCAGGATGTCCTTCTCGGGCCAGACGCAGGGCTTCGATGCCGTCGTAGGCGGTCAGGACCCGGTAGCCATCCCGGTTCAGGTAGAGCTTGACCAGCTCTACTGTCTTTGCATCGTCGTCAACCACCAGAACCCGTTTGCCCGCCATCTCCCGTGTACCCAACTAATACCGAAACCTACCTGATGTTATAACATAAATGTTAAGAAATTGTTAAGTCCACACCGTAGATGCAGGGGCCTCCCAAAGAAGAGGAGGGGGAGCTCTTCCCCCTCCGTGTCAGCAACTTTGTCTGTGTGTCTGTTCAGAAGGTACCAGCCGTGGCTATTCGGCTCCCGGGATATACCAGATACCGGGCCCACAGCGACCCCGAATTCTGAATCCACCAAGGTCACCTGGAATACCGATGCGGTGTTCACCAAAGTTAAACTGTATATCAGGCCTGGCCTGCCACCACTCGCCGTATTGCTGGGCTTCTTCCTCCGTAAGCCAGCCTTCCTCAACTGCCTTCTCAAGCCACCTCAACTGGGCTTCGTCTCGCATCTCAGCTATGGCTTCGTCGAAGGCATCTTTGAGTTGCTGTTGGTCAATACCGAGCTTATCGGCGACCTTTTCCAGTAGTGTTGTCCCAGGAGATGTATCCTCTTCCTCCTCGTCATCCTGAGCATAGACGATGCCGCCTATACTACCTGCTAGCACCAAGGCCACCAATACTGTACTAATAATGAACTTCTTGCTCCGCCACATCTCTGGTACACCTCCTTCTATCCTTCGTAGGTTAGTTATCTACCAACAAATATAACATCGAAATGTAAAAAACCTGTTAAGTTATGGTTACGATTCAAAAATTCGTTTTGGATTACTAGTATCCTGGACGGGGAAAGATGATGGAGTGATACGCAGCCAAGCCAACCTATAAGGTTGGCTTGGCTGTATTGTCTTTTTTGAGGTTTAACTCACAGTCTTGTGTCAGATTAGACAACGAAGGCCGACTGGTTGAAAATCATCACGAATAGCGGTAATAAAGAGGAGGTGACGAAAAAGGGTGTACTATTTTTTATAGGCTTATGAAAGCCACCTGCAGATATCATTGAATAAATACGGGAAGTATGGTTTAGGGTAATGAATATACTTTCAGCTGCTAATAGGCTACAATTTATCATCCTGCGTCATTATCGTCGTTTTCTCAATATACTCATTGTTATCAGTATTCACATGACCTCCTACTCTATATGTTCCTTGATAACCGTAAGGCTCGCCGGTTTGTTTAACAAAGCAACAAATTACTAGAAAATCCAATAAGAGTAGCAGGCAAGATCCTGCTGTAGTTAGAGTTGGTGGTGCGCTAGATGCTTAGGTTTTTGGTGGGAATAATTTATCGTACGTTACCATGGTGATATAATTACAGCTAGGACTCCAAAGCGAGGTGAGTAGTTTGATAACCGCCGGCGTAGATATTGGCTCCTCAACCTCCAAGGCTGTCATTCTGGATGATAGGCAAATACTTTCTTACAGCATAATTTCTACCAGCTTTGAGAGCGAAACCTCAGCACGAAAAGCGGTGGACCAGGCTTTAAGCAAAGTAGGGCAAATCTCTCAGGAAGATATCCGGTGGATTATAGCTACTGGATACGGTAGGGTTATTGTTACTTTTGCCAATGAGACGGTCACTGAACTTTCCTGCCACGCCAGAGGAGCCAACTGGTTATTCCCCTCGGTGAGAACAGTTCTTGATATGGGAGGACAGGACTGTAAGGCGATAAAATGTGATGACCGGGGAAATCTACTTAACTTCGTCATGAACGACAAATGTGCTGCTGGAACAGGGAGATTCTTGGAAGTCATGGCTAGAGTAACGGAACTATACCTGGAAGATATCGGCGAATTCTCTTTGCAGGCGGATGAGGTAATTAAAATAAGTAGCACCTGTGCCGTTTTCGGAAAGTCAGAAGTAGCCTCACTGCTTCGCCAGGGTAAGAAGAAAACGGACATTCTTGCTGGCCTGCACACCGCGATATCGAACAGGGTTTACACGCTACTGAGGCGGGTTGGAATAACTCCAGATTTTGCCATTACCGGCGGCATTGCCAAGAACATCGGAGTGGTACGTCGACTTGAGGAGAGGTCAGGGCTAAAAGTCCTACTACCTGATGAACCACAAATAGTAGGTGCGCTGGGGGCTGCTCTCTTCGCTCAGGACAAGTTATCTAACCAATAATGATTAGGGAGGTAATGAAGGATGGTACAATCAACCAGCGCCAGAAAATCATTAAGGACAACCTTAGAGGTGCCAACCCTCAGGAAGAGCTACTACGCACAAACGCTAGATGACTCGAAAAAAGGCAAGAAGGTAGCTTGGTGCAGTAACAATATCCCGTCAGAAATACTGGATGCTATGGATATTACCTCCGTATTTCTTGAAAATTACGCTACGGTAATTGCCTCAAAAAGACTGGCCTCTGGCTTTTGTGCCGCTGGGGAAACAGTAGGCTTTTCGCAGGATGTGTGCGGCTATGCCCGAATGCTCATGGGGTATGTTTTAGCCAGAGATAAGGTGCCGGAACCTCCATATGGTGGCCTGGCAGAGCCTGACTTTCTCCTAGTTAATTCCTATAGCTGTGACTCTCGCTTAGGCTGGTTTGCTGCCATGAGTCGTACCCTTAATGTTCCACTCCATGTGCATGATGCCCCTTACCAGCCAGAAGGCCCATCTCATTCAGCCGCTGACGCAGAATACATCGAACGCGAACTCAGAAGCCTTGTTGCTTTTCTCGAGGAGCAGACCGGTACCAAATTTGAACCGGATAAGCTGAGGGCGCGGCGAGCCATATCCCGTCAGACCAGCGACATCATGTACGAGATAAGCCAACTACGTAAGGCGGTTCCCTCTCCTATGGGTTCGGCTGATATGTTCACTGCGGTATGGCCATCGATGTACTTGGCTGGAACCAGCGAATGCGAGGAATTTTATAATAGGCTCCTCGCTGAGCTTAAAGAGAGGATTGATGGGCAAATAGGTATTGTCCCTGAGGAGAAATTCAGAATCATGTGGAGTGGTATCCCTTTCTGGTATGACATGAGATTGATAAACTATGTTGAGGACTTTGGGGGTATAGTTGCTCTCGAAAGTTTCTATCGAACTCGTGAACGAAGGCTACCACCACAAGATGATGACCCTATCAAAGATATGGCTTTATCTTCTGTCAGGCAACGGGCTTTCCCTTCGACTATCATCGCTTCAATTGACGACATTCTAGAGGCTGTAAAGGAATACAGTATAGATGGTGTCATACTGTCCTACAATCCATCATGCCGGATGCTATACGTTTCGCAGACAGAATTACAGAAAGCACTTGAGGATCAAGGTATACCGACACTGGGACTGGAGTGCGATATGGCAGACGAACGAACCTATTCAGAGGGTCAGGTCAAAACCAGATTGGATGCTTTCGTCGAGAGGCTTTTGGCCAAAGCCTAGGGTGGGATATTAATTTCCATGTTGAAAGGAGGACAGAGATTGCTAGAGCAATTTAGACAATATCATCTTGCCCGCCATCAAAACGCCAGGGTATGGAAGGAACAGTCTGGAAGCCAGGTGCTGGGGACGCTTTGTTGCTGTGTACCCGAGGAGATTATCCACGCTGCGGGTATACTACCGGTCAGGATTATGGGTGAGCATGAGGAGACCACGGAAGCAGATATTCATTTCCCCACCAATCTATGTCCTTACTGCAAAAGCTGCTTCGACCAGGCCTTAAAGGAGAGATATGACTACCTGGATGGTTTGGTAATTCCAAATGTATGCAATATGATCAAGGCAATGTATGGCTTTTCCAAGCTCCTGCTTAAGACTCCCTACATCCGTTTCTTAGAGGTACCCCAACGACTTAGCGACCAGGGAGTAGATTATTTCACTAAGGAATTAAGAAGGTTCAAAGAGTCCCTAGAGGATTTCGTAGGGAAACCCATCTTAGATGAAGCGTTGCATCATTCTATAGATGTCTACAACGAAAGCAGGACTCTTCTAGAAAAGGTTTCTGAGCTGAGAAAAAAGTCTCCACCGGTTGTTTCCGGCTCTGAGGTCCAGGAGATAGTACTTTCAAGCATGCTGATGCCTAAGGAAGAGCACAACCGCCTACTCGCCGGACTCCTTGACCATATTGAAGAACGTGACGATCCACCAGAGGCAGGCGTCAGGCTCTTTGTCTCAGCCAGTATTCTTGATGATACCGATCTCTTTGCACTCATTGAGGAATGTGGTGGCATGGTGGTTGCCGACGACATGCCCATGGGTAGCCGGTACTTCTTTGGCCAAGTTGATTCCAATAGCGAGCCACTTCGTGCCTTAGCTGACCGCTACCTCAACAAAATAGCCTGCCCGAGAAAAATGCTGCCTGAGGAGAGGCTCAACTTTGCTACCGACAGGATGCTGGATGCTGACGTCAAGGGTACGATAATCCATAACATGCGGGCATGCGATTCACACCTCTATGAATATCCCTTGCTACGACAACAACTTGAGAGCCAAGGGCTGCCAGTCTTATTCTTCCGGGGCGAGGAGACTGAAACCGAGAAGGAGCAGCAAAGGGCTGACATCGAAGCTTTTATAGAGATGCTTGAGGACTAGTCCGGGGTAATCGTAATGCTGGTATGCGGGATAGATGTTGGTGCCGGGAACGTCAGCGCCGTGATATTGCAGGATGGTGATGTTATATCGTATTGCGTTGTCACTTCGGGAGAAGAAGGCGCTACCATTTCACGGAAGGTAGTGGACGAAGCTCTGAGAAAAACACCATTTGGTTTTGACGATGTTCAATACCTCGTTGCCACCGGCTGTGGTCGCAGTAGTGTACCCTTTGCTCACCGTCAGAGCACAGAAGTAGTATGTCAAGCAAAAGGGGCTCTTTATTTGTTGCCATCAGTCAAGACAGTGATTAACCTTGGCACCGAAAGCAGTCGGGTAATAAGAATAGGCGAAAATGGTAAGGTTGAAGCCTTTACAAAAAACGACAAGTGCGCTGCCGGTTCCGGACTGTTTCTGGAAACGATGTCGACCATTCTAGAAATACCTGTGGAGTTGATGGGCAATTTGTCATTAGAGTCTAACGGCTATGAGGAGGTCAGCAGTATCTGCGCTGTCTTTGCCGAATCAGAGGTTATCTCGCATATTCACCGTGGGGTGTCTAGAGACCACATTCTGGTAGGCTTGCATAAGGCAGTAGCCGATAGAATTCTTGAGATTTTAGGTGTGGCAAATGTCAAGAGTGATATTATGGCAACCGGTGGGGTAGCCAAGAATATGGCTATTGTTAAGGAGTTGGAGCAAAGGGTGGGTCTTGAAATAACTGTACCGCCAGAACCGCAAATAGTGGGCGCATTAGGAGCAGCCCTTCTGGGTCAGGATAAGGTTTCTTAACACTAATCATATAATACGTCATATTTTGACTTGTATTCTTGGTAGAATGTTTGCGGTATACCGTATACGTCTGTCGAACCTTAATCTCTACTCCATCTCACTTGCCCTCAACAATAAGTCATTAAATGATTTTACGAGTACCAGCTACTAATTGTATTTGAGAGGCGTATACGTAGGCTTATGTCTCTTTCTGTTTAGCCAAGGGTGTGCTATATTGGGCTACAACGTAATTAATCAATAAAAACTAAAAAGGGAGTAAAAAATGACAGAAGACCAAATTCTGTACGAGAAAGACGATGGAATTGGTATCATTACACTTAACCGTCCTGAGAAACTCAATGCCTGTACCTTCTATATGTACCAACGGCTGGCTGAAATACAGGAGGAAATAAAGGGTGATGACTCTGTAAGAGTCGTTATCCTGACCGGAGCGGGGCGTGGTTTCTGTGCCGGCGCTGACCTTTCCGGTCCTGAATCCGGCTTGGGAGAATCGAGAGAGAGACCTAGCCGCATCCGAATCAAACATTCTACTCTCGACCGTCGTATCGGATGGGGGATGCTTGATGTACCTAAAATAACCATCGCGGCTATCAATGGCCCCGCAGTGGGAGTTGGAGCAGAATATACCCTGCACTGTGACATCAGGATTGCCGCCGAAAGTGCCCGGTGGGGCCAGGTCTTTGTACTTAGGGCCTGGGTGCCAGATACCGGTGCAGGTACTTATTTGCTGTCGAGAATCGTAGGGTTGTCCAACGCTCTCGACCTGGTCTGTTCCGGCGACATAATTGATGCTCAGGAAATGCTTCGTATCGGTTTGGTATCTAAGGTGGTCCCAAATGACCAGTTGATGACAGTAGCAAAGGAAACAGCGAGAAGATTCATGCGTGGTTCACCACTTGCCATTAGAAATGTAAAGGAACTCATCTACCGTAGTCTGGAGAGGAATATTGAAGAACATCTTCAGGCTAGCAGTTCTATATTTTCTATGTTGACAGCTTCGGAAGACCACGCTGAAGGCGTAAAAGCATTTCTGGAGAAACGTGAACCTGAGTGGAAAGGCAAATAATCGGGAACATTGATTGAATATTGGTTTCGTTAAATGAGCAAATATTGCAGAATAGTGACAGTAATGGTTCTTTTTAATGAGCCAAGAACTAGATGTATTAACGAATTTATTATTAAGTGACAAAATGGTAATTTGTGCCATAGGAGCCTGAAAAACGAGTTCGGAGGTCAGTGATGCAATCAGAATTGAGATTTGCTGGCACACATGATTTACTCAGTGCTGAAATCGGGCATGAAATTACGCCGGTGGAGATGGTTATCACTGAAGAAATGGTTGAGAGACATGCCTGGGCAAACGATGATTATAACCCGTGGTACATAAGGGATTCGCCTTTCGGTGGTCGTATCGCGCCGCCGACATTCCTTTCTTACGATACAGACATTATGATATGGAATCATTTTACTCTGCCAGAAGGTAAAGGAATTTGGGCAAAACAGAAATTCGAATTTATGAGACCTCTGATGGTGGGCAAAAAAGTCAAGATAACGGGCAAGATTGTAGATAAGGTCGCTAAAAGAGGAAGAGACCATATTTCCTTTGAGTTCTTAGTTACTGAAGAGGATGGCACAGAAGTTGTTCGTATGCTGACAGTCCATGCCTTTCCTCTAATTGCCAGAAGCGAAAGGTGAGCCCAAACAAGGGGTAAAGATGAGTACGAAATCAATTGACCCGACAGCATTCCAGCCTATGAAGGTGACTGCTGACAAGAATACAATGGTTGGATTCGAGATAGAGCCAATAACAAAGAACCTGACTCTGGATAAAATGCGCTTGTATCGTAGCCAATGGTCACGCGTAAGGAACTGGCACAACGATTATGAGATAGCCCAGAGCTGGGGTGTTGATAAGCCTCTCGTGTTTGCCAGTCAGGTAATGGAATACCTTGGAGAGATGCTAGTGAAATTTTTTGGGGAAGGGTACCTTGGAGGAAATCTCTCCGTATCCATTATTCAGCCGGTCGTACCAGAAGATGTAATAACCACAAAGCGAGTAGTCAAAGAGAGGGTGACTGAAGGCAATGATGTAGGATTGGTTCTCGATGTCTGGTGCGAAAACCAGCATGGTGAGAAGGTGATCGTTGGTGAGGCGAGCGGACTCGTTAATTAACTAGGCTAGCTATGGCTTTCTCTCACAGCGTAGATCTCTTTAGAACCAATAACGTGCCTCGCTTAGACGATTCGCATTCAATTGGATAAAACAATTCAACGGTCTTCGGTAACACTGACTCAATAAGTGGTATCCTTTATGGAGGGCAAGTAAGATACGTTAATTAAAGTGAAAAAGGAGACACATTATGGATTATCAGCATATTCGTTATGAACCTGGAAAAGTAGCTAGAGTTATACTAAATAGGCCACGCTATCGTAATGCTCAGAGCCGATTAATGCTGGAAGAAATGGATGATGCATTTCATCAGGCGGTGAATGACAACGGGGTTGGAGTGATCCTACTCTCTGGAGAAGGTGACCATTTCTCGACAGGTCACGATCTCGGTACACCCGAAGAGAAGGCTGACCAGGATGCCCGGGGATTTCCGAATGAGGGACAAGGGATTTACAAACGACTCAGGGATCTTTTTCTTGAAACAACAATGCGATGGCGGAATCTTCAGAAGCCGACAGTTGCCATGGTACAGGGTTATTGTATCTTCGGTGGTTGGATGATTGCTTCAGCTATGGATATAATCTTTGCTTCAGAAGATGCTTTGTTTTTGCCATCTCACTTCCAGTATTTTGCTACACCCTGGGATATAGGGCCTCGTAAAGCTAAGGAGATCATCTTTGAGCATCGTTTTATTACAGCTCGAGAAGCCTATGCCCAACACTTTGTGAACCGGGTGTATACCCGTGACAAGCTGGAGGAAGAAACACTAGCTTACGCCAACCGGGTTGCCGAGAACGACCCCTTCGTCCTGCGTTCATGTAAGTTCTCTATTAACCATATGATGGACACAATGGGTTTTGCCGCAGAAATTGAGGCAGCGTTTCAAACCTACTTCATCAATAGGTACTTGGACTGGAGTGAGTACAAAAGGCCTACGTATGAAGGCAGGACTCTAGCCCGCGTTGATACAGCATTAAAGAATTTGGAGTTCAGCCAGACGCAGGTCTAATGAATGTAAGCTATTTCCTTTATGAGAGCGGGTCAATTGCAGATTCTTGAAAAGGACAAACATGTTTGAAGTAAGGTAGGGGCGTTATGATACCGAGAGACAAACTCAAGTCTAAGGCTTGTCAAGAAATTGATAATAATGCTGAGGAAATAATCCGAGTAGTAAAAACTATACTTAAGATTCCCGAGCTAGGATTTCGAGAAATCAAAACGTCAAAATTCGTTTCTGAGAAGTTCACGGAACTAGGAATAACACACCGTGATGGTCTAGCCAGAACCGGTGTGAAGGGGACAGTAAACGGCGGAAACGAAGGCCCAACGGTAGCTGTCCTTGGTGAACTAGATTCATTGATTGTACCAACTCACCCAGAGGCTGATCCTGAGACAGGTGCAGCTCATGCCTGCGGACACAACGCACAGATTGGAATGATCATTGGTGTTGCTATGGGATTGACTAAGTCTGGCATCCTCTCATCCTTGTCCGGGAGAGTCGCTTTTATCGCTGTACCTGCAGAAGAATACATTGAAATCGAGTTCCGGGAAGGACTGCGAAAAGAAGGGGAAATATCGTACCTGGGTGGCAAAGCCGAATTGACAAAGCTGGGTGAGTTCGATGACATAGACATGGCGATGATAACCCATACTGCTTCAACTGCTGTGATGAGAAGAAGACTCATCGGAGTGGGTGGAACCAGTAATGGCTGTCTTGCCAAACAGATACAGTTTATCGGCCGGGGTGCTCATGCTGGTGCTGCGCCGTATGCTGGAGTTAACGCCCTTAATGCTGCCATGATTGCTCTTTCCGCAATTCACACTCAGCGTGAGACATTTAAGGATACTGACACAGTGCGGGTGCACCCGATTATTACCAAGGGCGGTGAGGTGGTAAATATAGTCCCAGATGATGTCCGTATGGAGACCTTTGTTCGGGGCAAGACGCTGGATGCCATCAAGGACGCTAATGAAAAGGTGGATCGAGCACTACGAGCAGGGGCACTGGCGGTAGGCGGTAGTGTAAAAATCAATACTCTCCCTGGGTATTTACCAATGGTGAGTGATAAGAATCTCCAAGCAGTATACCGTGCCAACGCCTTCTCATTAGTCGGGAAAAACAAGGTTGCCCCTTCCGGTCGCCATGGGACTGGTTCAACCGATATGGGTGATATTAGTCATATCATGCCGGCGATTCACCCGTATACGGCGGGAGCTAGCGGTACTAGTCATGGTAATGATTACTTGATAGAGGACTACAATCTTGCCGTTCTAAATCCCGCTAAAATTATGGCCATGACTGTGATAGACCTACTTGCAGAAGGTGCAATAAAGGGACAAGAGGTATTAAAGCAACACAAAGCCATTATGACAAAGCAAGAGTATCTTGACTTGATGGAAAGCCTGCGTACCGAAGAGGAATACTCGGGCTAGAGTAATGATACGCACAGATCATAGCGTCACTGATTCATGATTGTATCGGCTCAGGCAATGCCTTAGAATTATTTCGTACGATGACTGAACAGGCTCAAGTATTGGTTGTAATGCCTCATCCAGATGATGTTGAATCTCGTATGGGTGGTACTATAGCTCGCTGGACGCGCGAAGGGAAAGATGTTGTCTATGTGGTGTGCACCAACGGTGATAAGGGAAGTAATGACCCTAACATAGAACCACAAGAGTTAGCCAAGATCAGAGAGCAGGAACAACTAGCAGCTGCAGAGATACTGGGGGTGAGAGAAGTTATGTTCTTACGATATCCAGACCAGAGTTTAGAGGATACACCAGAATTTAGAAAAGAGCTGGTACGCCTAATAAGAACATACAAGCCTGATATTGTGGCGGCCGTTGATTCCTATGGTAAGTATCGTGACCATAGGGATCACCGAATCGCTCTGAGAGTCACGCTGGATGCCGTCTTTCCCTATGCCGGTACCACTCATGCATACCCTGATTTTATAGAACAAGGGCTGCGACCTCATAAGGTGAAAGAGGTGTTAATATGTGGTACGCAAGACCCGAATTATCACCTTGACATCACTGATACTATTGACATAAAGATTGCCGCTCTACGTTGCCATAAGAGTCAAGTTGGAGATGGGCCTCGAGCAGAAGAATGGATGCGACAGTGGGCCAAAGTCTCAGCTGAGGGACAAGATTATGAACTGGGTGAGGCTTTTCACAGAGAAGAGGTAGTGTGGTAATTAATTTCTTATCCCATACTATCCTTCAGACTCCAAAATTACTCTTTCAATTTCCAAACCACATTTGTTACTTAACTGTAACTACTATGGGTACCATTCTTTACCCAGCCGTAACCTCAGTAAGATATAGTAGCTGTAAGGGGATGGGAATATATTAGCAATGAAAAAGACAGCTACAAAATACTCAGGCTTTCAAACAGCTACAAGTGGTGGCTACTACATACTGCGCCACCGAAGACCTGGCTACTTATGGCGTATCATTCAGCGAAGTAAATTACTAATGAAGAATAGTAGTAGTTAACCATTTTTGATTGCTTATCTATAGTCTTAATTAAGTACGGGGGAGAGATGAGTAATACTGGAGAAACGGCGATCATGTCATTCTTGAGAAAGTTGATGGAGCAACAGAAACGTCTGCCAAGCCAATTGGCTAAAGATATGGGGGTGAGCCACCCTACGTTTGGCCGCTGGCTCACTGGCGACGATATCCCCAATACGGCTTCATGCCGCAAGATAGCCGATTATAGTGGTGTACCTGTGGAGGAAGTTCTAGTCATGGCAAGTCACTTGGACAAGATTGAATCTGAACCAGTGTCTGTATGGCCAGAATTTCGTGAATACGCACGCCTGAAATATCCTGAAGAACTAGATGAAGACATCATCATCGTGGTTGAAGACCTCATTGAGCGTCGCCTAAAGAAGAGGGGTACAACTCGTTAGCTACGCCCCCAGTATCTCCTTGTGCCTCAGCGCCCTCTCCAGGGAGGGCTGCATCTTCATCTCACGGAACTCTTTGATGGCGAAGTCCAGGTGCTCCAATGCCTCAGGCTTCTTATCCGGGTAGTGCTCCAGGAGCAACTCGGCTAGCTGCAAGCGGGTGAGGGCCAACTCCGGGCGGAACCTCATGTCATTGCAGACTCTGATGGCTTCCTGGTAATGCTCGCGGGCTTCTTCGGGTCTGCCGAGAAGAGCAGCAGCGGCTCCCAGGTGGCGGGCTGTGCAGGTCGTGTGCTGTTTAGTGGTACGGAAACCACTCCCGGCCAGTCGCTCTAGCAGCAGTTCAGCTGATCGGCGGTGCCCAATTAATACCGCCGCTTCCAATAAATAGATGTCACATGTCGCTTGGGTCATATCATCGACCGAGCCAATACCAGGGCGTGCTACGACCCGCTGTTCCAGCATTTCAGCTACCTGAGCAGTCCGACTAAGATGGGACATTATCAAACAGAGTTCTTCATTGGGCCGTCCACCATGCAGAAAATCCTGATGGGCGTGTTCAAAAGCCTTGACACCTCTCCCCAGATAGAGACGGCATCTTGTGCCAAATAGGCCTGCGATTACCGGGGCAAATGCAGTAAGACCGAGTTCCTGACCACGGGTTACTAGGGACTGAGTTATTTCAACAGCCTCCCATAGACGCCCGTCCCAGGTAGCAATGTAAGCATCGATTCCCATCGACCAGATTAGATAGTTAGCTCCTTGAGTTCGCTTGGCTAAGTCCTGCAATTCGTGGAATGCTTCTTCGGCACGTTCACGTAGCCCCAGGCTGCTGAAGGTAAGACCTACAAACATGAGCGCCCAGGCAAGTACCGGTATGCTTACTCCGACACGTGGCCGTGTCATTAGCTCCTCAGCCAGCTTCAGTTGCCCCTCGGCATGCCATGGGGCTTCAACGAAGAAGAGCCAGCAGTAAGCGATACGAAAGAATGTGTTGGGGTAATCGAGGTGGCGGGCCAGGTCCAGGGCATGCTCGATGAGAGGTGCCCCTTCCATTGGGCGGCCTGCGTTAATCTTCATGACCCCCAGCCAGCAGTCAGCATGAGCACGTTCCAACGTATCTGGCTCGGCGTAGCAGTCAGCCTGTTCTACCCACTGGGTTGTTTCGGGATTGCCCAGCATCCCACCAGATTGATAGTAGGTTAGTGCTTCTAAAGCTAACTGGCAGGCCTTGGAAGCACGTTTGTTGTCACCAATGGTTTCAGCTAACGACAAGGCCTCTGGTGCCTCCACATCAAGGACATGCCGCGGCTCTCCTACCACTGTAAGAACTCCGCCCAGAGCGAGGAGTAAGTCGCAACGCTTAGCTCTGTCTTCAGAGTCAAGCACCTCCTGCACCTTGAGCGCCTGCTCCAGCAGCCGGACCTCCTCCCCGAACGCATAGACACTGGCAGCCCTTTCTGCTGCCATTTCACTATAGTTTATTGCTTTTGTGAGGTCAGTCGGTTCAGACGAATATGAGAAGTGCTCGGCCAGCTCAGCGGCACGTTCCTCAAGTCGCTTTTCTCCAACCTCTTCCAGCGCCTGTCCTACGTGTTGGTGGAGTTGTATCCTTCGCGGGGCGAGGATTTCCTCGTACAGGGTCTGCCTGATAAGGGCATGCGTAAAACGATAAGAGACAGTTGCCCCAACCGAGGCGTGCTCTTCGATGATTGCCAGAGCCCTGGCCTCTTCCAGGGCAGCGAACACCTCGCTATCAGGAACACCGGCTACCCGGTGTAGTATTTCCAGTGGGAATTCCCTGCCGATGACGGCAGCAGTGGACAGTACCCGGTTGCATTCCTCGCTCAAGCGTGAAAGTCGCCTGCCGATGACATCCCGCAGCCCCTCGGGTATGCTCATCCTGAGAGACGTTTCTCCAGTTAAAAGCCAGTGGCCTTTCTCACGGGTGATGATACCTGCTTCAATCAAATAACGGACGACTTCCTGCACAAAGAGAGGGTTGCCCTCTGTCTGTTGGTGCACTGCTTCGGCCAGACCCCGAGGGACAGCCTCCACCGCGATGTTTTCAAGCATACGACTGACCTCGCTAATGCTCAGACCGTGCAGGAGCACGCGGTCGAAGGCGTTGATACGTCGCAGCTCAGCCAGGGCAGCTGACAGGGGATGCATACGGTCTACCTCGACATCGCGGTAGGTACCGATAATCAGGAGTCGCGTACCACTGAGATTACGGGCAATATATATGAGCATCTCCAGAGTATCCTTATCGGCATTGTGCAGGTCCTCAAGCACGACCACTAACGGGCGCGTGGTAGCCGCATTATTGAGAAAGCCGGTGACGGCATGAAACAGACGGTAGCGGTCTTCCTCGGGATTGACTGGAGGCCTTGGTTTTATCCCCAGTTTTTCCGTGACCTCGGAAACAATCCTTGCCACGTCAGCCGCACCCGCACCAAGCTCCTTTCGGATAGCAGATGGGTCGCTGGTGAGAACATAAGAGTACATTGCCTCGATGAGCGCCAGGTATGGCAGTTTCAGCGACCCCTCTTCGTAGCAGTGTCCCACCACGGTCTTGCCGCTGCGTGTTACCACGTAAGCCGATAGCTGCTCCCAGAGAGCGGTCTTACCGATGCCCGGTTCCCCCACCACCATTACGATTGAGCCATTACCAGACATCGCATTATCAAAGGCTGACTGGAGCAGCTTAAGCTCTGCTTCACGACCAACAAACACCCTGCGGTAGATGAAACCGGGTTCTACAGGCTCAGTAGTTGAAATGTCACTCCGTTGCTTGATTCCAACCGCCTGCTCAATAGACTCCAGAAGGTCATTCTCCAGTGTCTCGGGGAATAACTCATTGCATTCAGAGAGGGACAGTGGTTTACCGCGGTGTCTCAGAGAGAGCTGATGGCTCTCGGTCAAGTCGAGGATTCGCAGCTGGACGAACGGTGTTAGAAGACTTGTATAGAGTCCACCTGGTCGCCGGTCTGGCATGGTACGTAGTTGCGAGATGTACTTGTAACTGACGCCGCACTCATCGGCGTACTCACGGAGGTTGAACTTGCCGGCCTGTTTGAGTAAGGAATCTAGGTCTTTTCCGAAGGCGGTCAGTGTTCTGGAACGTTTAACCATTTTCGGAGATCCTCTTCATTCAGCCTTTTTCCTTGAGTTGGCGATGAAGTAGCAGGTCTGGTTTTCTGTAAACCCAAGCTTAGTCCTGTTCTCAGACACAGGTCATGACTCTGGAACCAGATAGGTAGCCCGTATTATACAGCATTGCCGGATTCTCAACAACGGTAGGGAAACTATCCAGCATCTCAGCTAACCACTACACCTGTTTCCGCTAACCACCTGCTTGTTGAGGTTCATTCTGTAGTTGGTAGTATGAGAACTGATAGTTGTAGATATGGCACTTCTAAAAAAGGAGGACTCTGATGATTAAATGGGTTGCCATTGCCAACAAGCCACCCACCATGAGCGTCGACGAACTAAAAACATGGTGGCTGGATATCCACGCCCCTAATGTTAAAAAGCTTCCCGGCTTGAGGAAATACGTGGTCAGTCTCACTTTCGGTGCACCAGACGAAGTGCCGAATCATGATGGCATTGCCGAGCTCTGGTTCGACGACATGGCAGCTCTCCAGAAAGCCATGGAATCCCCCGAGGCAGCAGAAGGGCTTAAAGATTTACAGTCGAGCAAGGTGGATTTCACCCACCTGTTCACAGAAGAGCATGCTATCGCCTAGAACGGTACCTGGAGGATAGCAAGGGCCTTAGCTGGCCGTAACATTTCTGGCAATAGAAAAGAAAGATTAGGGAGGTGATGCTTATTGAAGTAATCTGTCCGCATGACAAGCTAATATTAAATCTAGAAAGGAGATAACAAAGTGAAAAGGAATACAATTAGAATCGTGGTGGCTCTGGTGCTGGTACTGAGCATTTGTTTGGCCACAGCCGTGCCGGCAATTGCGGGTGATGACAATAATGGTCGTGCTGCCGGTTTTGCCAGTGGCGCTGGCGAGTGGACTTTCGACGGAGGGGACTATCCATATCCATGGAACCTGCCTTGGTACGGTGATTTTGTATTTCACGTCCAGGAAGCTCATCATGGGCAACCACCCAAAGGTTTCCAATATAGCACTTGGATTACGGATGACATTGATCCTGTTACGCCAGGTGACCAGCTTTACAAAATGTGGATACTGGACAGTATAATAGACGTAACAGTTGTGAGTCGTGATGATGGTACGAGTGAGGTATGGGTTCTTTCGGAGATAACGGCTTGCAGTGATCCCAATTATGTGGGTACGCTCCACATCTTCGCTTACCTTGATGGGGGAACGCCCGGGCTGAATGGCGATAAGATTTTCGCAGCATTAGCACCATACAACTGGTACCCCGGCATGACTCCGCAGGGCATCTACGAGGCTGGAGTCGCGGGGGCACCCCCTCCATTTGACAATCCGTGGTTGTCACCAGTTACCAAGGGTGATGTGGTTGTGAAACCACAGTAACTCACATATCACTAGTACACAGGGAAAGGCTGGCAGGTCTTCAATGGTCTGCTGGCCTATTTTATCCACTTTATTAACTTAACAGTGCCTTATAAGACTTCAGACTATCCTGAAATGTAATACCTATTAATTATCAATTTGTGTGGGAGTGATTTCAACTATCTTTCCTTAATTCTCAGCGAGGAAGCTACCCCCCTTTGACTTCCCATGTTCAGGATAATATCATTGGTGAACGAAATGAAGAACACGGACTATTATTGGATAAGGCCAGAAAAGCCAGGTCGGTTTCCCTGGTTAGCCCTCCTTCTTACAGTCTTGATAGTCGGGGGTATTGGTGCTGGTATATATTTCATGATTTCTGGCTCGCAGGGAACTTCTGAAACGATCGATGGCCGTACTATAGAGGAACTTACATTTGATGAGATAGAAGCGCTTCCACCCGATGAGCAGGAGCTTGTGGTCAAAGGATACATTGAAGGCAGGTACGACGACATAGAAAAGTTTACATCCGACGAGCAGGCACTTTTGGTCGAAAAGTACATTGAATACCAGCTGATGGATGTGCCAGAAGATTATTTTGGTACTGTCAATGAGTTAATTACACTGGAACAGCTAAAATCGTCTAATCTGGTTACTCGCCTCGATATATATTATGAGAGCTCCCATTATGGTTATGCCAACCTAGACTTATATGGAAAGGTTATAGATCGTAACGTTGAGGCCAGAACACTGGTACTTGAGAACGAAGGCGACACTTTAGAGATATATATTGGTAGCAACACTTGGCTTCGTGCTCCTGGGGCATGGATAAGGTTTGAGCATATTGGAGGCGGCTTGACTGTTTTTATAAGTTGCCGTTTCCAATTTGGTAGAGGTGATCCTCTAATTCCATACCAACTATATCTGGAATGATTCTGCAATGAGAAAAGGCAATCACCTTGTGTCTCTTGATAGAGATTGAGGTGGTTTTTTCCTTTCTGCAAAATGATGTCTTCAATGGTCTGCTAGCTTCCTTCTTTGATTTCCCCACTAGGCGGTGGTATTGTTTTTCCTCGTATCTTGGGTTGGTTTTGACTTCGCCATATTTGCGGTAGTATTGTTTGGGCACTCCAATGCGTGTAAATCAACGTGGAAAAATAAAATACTGTATTTGGTTTAGGTATATAACAGAGGCATATGAGATTAATAACGAACTGAGAGAGGCAAAGGAATGAGAAGACGGATAAGGCCAGCTGTTAGACGATGGGGTGTGGTAATTGAAGACAACTGGCGCATGACCAGGAATGATGCACGCAAGGCTTTTCTTATCGCTCTCTTGGCAATTCCTATTTCATTAGCAGTAGCTATTTGCCTCGGTTTAGTCATCATCGCTGTAATTACGGTACTGGCAATTGTGATTGCAGTCTTGTGTTTGGTTTGCGTAGTGCTAGCAATAGTGTTAGTAATAATTCCTCCAGCACTATTAATCGGACTCATATTTGCACCGCTCTATTATGCGGTATGGGTGTTACGCAGGCGTCTGACCAGATAAAGGTAATCACTTCTCCCTTTGACTTCCCACCGAGAATTTTTCTCACTCACACTCATATGTTACAAAATGTATGTTTTGTAACAAAACAATGGTATACACTCACGTCGACATCCCGATGTTTGTTCTGTGATTTTTTTCTCCCCCTTTGACTTCCCATATTAACGGTGGTAGCCTTTATGCACCACACCCAGACCCACCTCACTTTCAGAGAGTGACAAGGAGGTGAAGCGATGTCATTAGAAGAGAATAGAAACCTTGTACGCCGTATCTATGAGCTTTGGAATCAGATAGAGTTTTCAGCATATAAGGAGTTAGTTTCGCCTGATTGTGTTTTTCACAGAGCTACTGGTGATTTTTCCAGAGAGCAGGTCATACAGAATGCTCCCAATTTTGTTGCCGCCTTTCAGGATGCCAGCTGTACCATTGATGATATTATCGCTCAGGAAGACTTGGTAGCATTTCGAGAAAACATGAAAGGAACACATAGAGGTGAGTTTCAAGGCTTCGCGCCGACTGGTAAGCAGTTCAATATCAGTAACGCCTCTATCTGGAAAATTGTCGATGGTAAGTTAGCAGAGAGCTGGTACGTTTTTGATGTTTCGAGTGCGATGCAGCAACTCGGAATTGTGCCTTCATAGTAGAAAAAGCAGTGAACAAATAAGGCCAGCAGGTCTTCAATGGCCTACTAGCCTTCTTCTTTGACTTCCTATGTCTACACTCATTTGTTACAAAAGTATGTTTTGTAACAGTAAAATGGTATGCACTCACGTCGACATCCCGATATTCACTCAAACAGGGACAATGCTAACTGACTCTTTTTTGTCTAGGCTGTTATAGTACAAAACGAACAAACATCCCTATGTTCGTGCAGTGGTGAACAGCGTTGTATTTGCATGATTTTGGAGTGATTTTGGCTCTCTCTTTCTTGTACATATTCTTGACGTTTTTTATCACTCGCTTATAATTAATGCAATCCCACGAGTAAACAGGAACCATTATGCAAACTTCTCAACTATTAGATCATCTGTGTGAAGCAATTCTAGGCTATCAAAAAGATTTACCCATTCTAGTTGGTATCGACGGTCTTGATGCATCTGGAAAAACTATTTTGGCAGATAAGCTAGCTGATAGGCTTGAAGAATCCAGCCGTCAAATTATTCGTGCTTCCATTGATGGCTTTCATAATCCGAGAGTAATTAGATACAGAAAGGGAAGAGATTCGCCTAATGGGTATTATCAAGACTCATTCAATCATCAACTGATTATTGATAAGCTATTAAGACCTCTTAGCTCTGGGGATTTGAAATACAGAGTAGCCACTTTCGATTATCGAGTAGATGCCGAAGTGAATTTGCCAAGTAAGAAGGCTGATAAGGATGCGATACTCATAATGGACGGTATCTTTTTATTCAGACCTGAGCTTTTGAATTATTGGGACATTAAGATATTCCTTGATGTTAGTTTTGATGTGACACTTCATAGAGCAATAAAAAGAGCAGGAGACCAAGAGACTCTCGACTCGGAGCAAGATATCATAGACCTATACAATCGTCGCTATATACCTGGACAAAGGCTCTATTTTAAAGAAGCAACTCCACAGGAAAAGGCTGACATACTCATAGACAATAACGATTACGATGATCCCTTGATAATACGTACTCTCTATTGATCATTTTATTGTTTGCCATATGACATACCCTTTAAAAGACTCTTACGGCTATAATATCATGTTTTTGTTTTGGTTGAGCATAGATCCTAATGTCTGTTCAGTGTTGGTTTTCACTTTATTGAAGAGGCAAACGGTATCGACTCGTTCGGTGATAAGCTAGGACCTTTCTCTATGTAGTAATCAAACAAAATGTATGAAATGTTTGATTGTTGTGAGTTAATACAAATTCACAACAATGAAATCCCCAGCAGCGTCTAGCGAGTGGCATGAACCGATGCAATATTGGCTGGTAACTGAATGTAGATGGGGAAATATAGTTTCAGGGAGATGTCATACGTTGATAGGTCAACCGACACCCTGATTTTATGCTTTTATTACAAAAATATCAAGCTTGATATCATAGTGTAAGAATTCTTTAATACTCATCGAATTATGGTTGTTGACCGCTAGGTTGTAGGTTCGAGACCTGCACGGCCTACGCTCAACCCCCTCACCATTTGCTAACATTGAGGTCTGAGTTTTTGTTTTCTATTACCTTTTCGAGTATGAAGTCAATAGTATCCGCTACTGCCCTGGAGTCACCCTTCCAATGATTATAAATCGAGGCAGTCACTGCCTCGTTTCACTGTTTGGTGCTAGTGTCCACTGTCGTCTCGGCTCTCTGGCTCAAAATATCTCCTGAGTTCTTTCTGGAGCGCCTCCAAATCTTTGTATGAAAGATCTCTAGTCTGAGAACCGAAGTCATCCGGTACCCATAGTACAGGCTTGCCGTCCCTGTAAATTACCAGTCCCGGTGTACCATACAGTATCTCCCGTCGATGCTCTATCTTTGGCTCTGATGTGCCTTCTTCAAATGACATATTCACCCTATTGTAAGATTAGATTTAATAACCCGCCCACCAGCAAGGCAGCAACAATCATTATTCCTGATGCCTTGAGCATACTTTTTACTCCGAGCTCTCTAAGAATGACCACGAAGGTGGCGATGCAGGGGAAAAACATGGCTAAGACCACGCTACCAATAACCAGTTGACTGGCGCTCAATGACAGAGGTGCCAGCAGACCCAGGGCGACATCCTTACGCAAAAAACCGACAACTATTGCGGTTACTGCTTCCTTGGGTAGTCCCAGGAGGCCGGTTATCACCGGTGCTGTAAAATTGGCAATGGCATCAAATACTCCCACGGTATAGAGTATGTTTATCACCAGAACAGCGCCCAGGATAATAGGCACAGCCTCTCTCAGAAAACCGTAGGTTCGCATCCACAGCTTCTGCAAAACGGTTCGCCAGGGTGGTATACGATAGGGCGGTATCTCTATTAAAAGCTCGGGGCTTAGTCCTTTCGTAAAGCGGTTAAGGATTAATCCAAGGATAACCCAGACGACGAACAATGTCCCGAAGACGATGGCTACATACTGTACACCATGTTGTCCCACCAGGCCGATAATCATCGCCTGCAGGGCAGCACATGGTATGGCAATGGATATTAAGGTCGCGGCAATAAACCTCTCCCTCTTACTCTCAAGGATGCGGGTAGCCAGGATTGCTGGTACGTTGCAGCCCAGCCCCAGCATGCTTGGAATAATAGCGTAGCCGTGCAGACCCAATCGGTGCATGACGGTATCCATTAAAACTGCTAGTCGTGGTAGATAACCAAAATCTTCAAGCAGTCCCAAAACCAGGTAGAAAGATATGATGTAGGGCAGGACCATGGCAAAGGGAACATAAAGTCCGGTGGTCAATAGTCCCAGTGATTCCACGAAGTTAATTTCACCATTGATTAACTGACCTACCAGGACATCATGGAAAAAGCCGTCGCCACCCAGTAGGTCGCTCAGCCTTAACATCACTGGTGCCCACAGATTTTCAAAGAGGGGGTCAAGTGCATATCCAATCAGGCTTTCACCAATGAAACGGATTACTGTAAAGGCAGCGGCAATAACGGCTAAAGCTATTATGCCACCGGTTAATGGCCTTACACTGGCATCCCCAAGACGCTCCCGCCAGGTGTGATGCCGATGGGTGATATGCTGGGCCTGTTCTGTGATGTGACCTACCACTGCCCAGCGTTCATCGCTGCTGCGAATGGGACTTTCGGGCGAGGTGGCATTGGGTATGTTCTCCACCAGCTCCTTGATACCCTGAGCGGTCACTGCTACCGTAGGAATAACCGGTACCTGCAGAAGCGCCCTTAGTTTTTCAAGGTCAATATGTATACCTCGATGTGCAGTATCATCCCACATATTCAATGCCACTATCATGGGGATATTACGTTCCAGTAGTTGCTGGGTTAAGTAGAGATTTCTCTCCAGGTTAGTAGCATCAATGACGTTTATGACTAAATCACCGTTTTCGAGCATCCGAGCGGCTACTTCTTCAGCCTCACTGGTTGGTTCTAGAGTATAGGTACCGGGTACGTCGGTAATCTCAACCGTCTCATCTCCCAGCTTCATATAACCATGGGTGTAGCCCACCGTTGTGCCCGGGTAGTTAGAAGCGACCACCTTGACTCCGGTTAGACGAGAGAAAATAACGCTCTTGCCCACATTGGGATTACCCATAAGTAATATGTTCATCTTGACCTAGCTTAAGTCAACCACTATCCTCTTCGCCATACCAAAGCCGATGGCTACCTGAGCGTTACCTACCTGGATGGTGACTGGACCTCGCATGAACATAGAGCTGACCTTGGTTATTCTCCTCCCTGGCCTTATACCGAGGGCACCAAGGCGATTAACCATGCCTTGCCCACCTTGAATCTGGACTACCCTACCACTCTGGCCAGCTTCCATTCGGCTCAAAGGTACACTTCTCCCATCAGGCATAAAACTCAGTCCTTTCACATCTGCTTTTAGGGCAGGCTAGATTTTAGTGAAATGTAAACGCTTCCTATTTGCAACAAAAACTATAAAAAATTATCACCGCTTCCGCCGGCAGGTCGGGCAGTAACCCGTCATACGGACCTCGCTGCCCGTAATCTCAAAGTCTTTCGCTTCGACAACCTTCCTCTTGACCAGACGAACTAACGGGTATTGGAATTCAACAACCCGACCACACTCAAGGCAGACCAGGTGGTGGTGCTCAGTAGAGGGTTTTATTTCATAGCAGTGGCGCGTCTCGTCGATATGGACCTCCTCCACCAGCCCTGCTTTTTTAAGCACCTGCAGGGTCCGATAGACGGTAGATAGGCTGAGGCGTGGTTGTTTCTCCCGGGCTCGGCGGTAGACTTCATCGGCATCAAGATGCCCACCTCCTTGCCGAATAATCTCCACAATCAGGGTTCGTTGATTGGTGACCCTCAGCCCGGTGATATTCAGCGCTTGGCGAGTATTTTCCAGTGATTTAGCTTCAGCGTCCATTTTTATCACTAATGCATATCATTTGCATGTAGCTTTATTATAAGTCATGAGTATACTACTGTCAAGCCCGCGTACTCACACATAGCTGGTACCACATGCACTCTTATTTCGCTAAGATGAAAGTGACCGTATATTCTTTAATCGTATTGTAAAGTGCTATTGCAAAGAATCTTCATAAAATCCCGTAATTTTGTCAGCAAACCATGGTATTTACTGGCATCTCCACTAATGGGCTTTTTGCCACCCCGAAAGACAGTGTGGTACGATTCGGTATAACCTGAAGTCGAGTACTGCGAAGGGGGATAAGCCATCAAGTCTATTAAAGAAATCATAGACCGCTGGCACATAAAAGACAGGTTCATCGGTTATCTGGCCACAGGGTTGCTTGTCCTGGCGACCAGTCTGTGGATGTACTGGGGAGTGGAGGGCCTCTATCGCGAGGGGTGGTGGGAGACCTGGTATTACCGGGCGCTTTACCTGGCTCCTGGGATTATATGTCTGAGTTTGACCCTGGTTGCTTTAGCATGGCCCCGGGTTGGGGGTGGGCTGCTCGTTATTATCGGTGGGGGCTTTACTGGCTGGTGGTGGTGGTATATCTCGGACACGGTCGGCCTGACTTTAGGGCGGGCACTGGTCACATTTGCCGTCAGCGGCCTACCGGCCATTGCCGGAATACTTATCCTTATTGATGCATACCGTCGGGTGCGGTTACGCTCTGAGACACCTTTGCCATCCCGAGCGTGGTCCTACCGCAATTTGCGGTATCTGGTGGCTGTGGGAGTCCCCCTACTGGTGGCGGTCGTTCTCGCCATCGTGACTCCTCTCACCGAACCGCATAGAACTACTGTCAGTGCAGAAGGGTCGGGGGATTATAGTGAAAACGACCAGTTTAGAAATCTGACCGTGCAATTGGTGAGAACGGTAGCTGAGGACTACTTCGCTCAGCGGCAGACGCAGTACCCTGACGAGTTGAGTGTAAAGGGTAACTGGGACCTAGGTATCGCCGTGTATCACCAGGGGATGGTGAAGGGGAGTGGGGAATATCAGGCGAACGATGAGACGTTGTCCCTGTCACTGGAGCAGGCGACCCGAAATGCACTGGACGGCAGGCGCCAGGACTTAAATGAGGAAGCCCTTGAAGACGTAAGGTTTTTAGTCAATTTCTCGCGTGACCCCTCTTTCTCTGAGCAGGTCGAGACGCTATTCACCCTCCTTCCTTTCTACAATTATGGCGTTAACCGTTCCTTCTCTGAATATGAGCAGTCCTTCTCTTTCATTGAGTATAACGGGGAAGGAAAGGAACTAATTGAGGACTTGGTGATAACCCGCAGCCTGGATAAGGAACTCATGCTCCAGAAGATTGAGCAGGGAAAGGAGTTTCTATTCAGCGCAGAACACCCGGATGAACACGGGTTTTATAAAAAGTATGATACCCTCGAAGATGACTTTGGCTGTAGACTGCATACCGTGTATTCGGCCTCGATTATATATACATTTTTAAAGCTCTACGATTATGACCAGGACGAAAGAATCATGGAAAGTATCCCGGACTGGGCAGATTTTCTCCTTTCCATGCAGAGTAAGGATGAGGGTACAGAAGCATACGGTGCGTTTCACTATTCCTACTATTTCAAGACTGGCGAAAAGCAGCAGAGGTTTGTGGTGGGAACAACAGCCCTGAGTATATTTACACTGCTGGACTTGTACGATAGAACCGGCGATTCCCGGTATTTGGAATCGGCAGAACTTGGCGGCGATTGGCTTACTAGGATGCAAAAATCTGATGGCGTGATGAACGCCTATATTGAGTATGATTATGGACGATGGGAGACCGGTGATAGAGAATCGCTTCTTTATAATGGGCAGGTCTTGGCGGCTCTTTCACGGCTCTATATAGCTACCGAAGAGCAAGAGTACTACGATACTGCTGAGGAGATCGCCGAGCACTTCTGCGAGAGGGTTGAAAACGAAGGCTGTTATCTGGGAGATGAATATCGCACTCCAAATCCCATCTCAAGTGCCTGGGTAATAATGTCTCTGCTTGATTTCTACAAGATAGACCGGGACGATTATCATAAGGATATAATCCTCAGATGCGGCAGCGACCTGTTGGAGAGGCAGGAAACGGATGTGAGCAGCCCTGTGTACTACGGGAGCTGGCATGGGGCATACTCGACCAGCGGAAATGGCTGGCTGGCTGAAGTAATGATGGAGATGTACTATTTTTGTCGGGAACACGATGCGGATGGATGTGATAGATACAAAGATGCATTGATAAAAGTGATATTGTGGATAATCCAGAATACCTACTCAGCAGAAAACACCTTTTTCCTCGAAGAACCCGAGAAAGCCATCGGCGGTATATTCTGGAATTACGAAAACAGATATGTCAGGACCGATTCGCTGTGCCACGGTTTGAACGCTTACATTGGTATACTGGATGATTTAGAAGACGACGTATTGATATATCTTCCAGAAGAACCCTTCAGGGTGATTCTGGACAGGCTACGAAACTGAACCCTGCATGCTAAGTGGCCTTATTTATATAGTGGTGAAGAGGCCTTCATGAGACGGGTCATATGTCTCATTTCGGCGACCCGCTTCCCGCTTTCTACCTCATCCAGATAAGTATCAACCCAGTAGAATTCAGTCTTCGCACTGGTGCCCAAGCATGCCAGTTTGCCACCGGCCCGATAGGGTGCATCGACCTTGACCGGCCCGTTCACATTACGCAATTCGGTGGCACCGAAGAAGCCTACCGCTTGTTGTGAGCGCTCGGGGTTTATCATCATGGCACGGTGCATCAAGCTGGGTGGTGCTATTGCCCCACCCCAGGGTGAATCACCCTTGTACCAGTCCAGCGTGTCAGTAATTGTTTCCAGTGACCTGTCTACCATTTCTTGAGTAATAACTACATCCCGCGATGGCAATTCGTCGCCTACTTTAAGACCGGCAAGGATACGTAGTTCCCCCGGTTCAGCATTCTTAAGCTCAATCGCCTGCACATAGGGAATCTCCTCAGGCTCACCTATCGCTACTGTCCCCGTTCCTACCGTGTGCCCATCCTGCGACTCTGCCCATGCCTCAACCTGTGCATCCTTGGCTCCCTTTGGCGGAAGTCCCATAACCCCTCTTACCTGCTCGCCGTCTACCATGGCATAGGTATAGAAGATGCTGAGGGAACCTTTCTCGAACCATTGCTGCCCGAATGTTTTCAGTATCAGCGGCGGAAAGAGATTAAGGTGAACGATGCCCACCACAGCTCCTCCTCGCATTCCCAGCTTTTGTGCTACGTCGTCATCGTGGATTGAGCCTCTGGCGCCACTGGCCGCGTTTACAGCTCGCCTCCAACCTCCATAGAGATGTCCATCTTTAATCTCAGTATCATCAGGCATGGGTATTCTCCTTTCTCGCGTTCAACTGGCAACATCACCTGTTGTCTATCGCTGTAATGCTAAGCCTTTTCTTCATTTCATGTCAAGGTAGCATGCCAGATCCCAAATTGAGGCCATGGGATAAATGCCATCGGTGTCGTAAGGTCTCTCTCATTATGTACTAGCGGCTCAGGCCCAGTAGATTACACAACTGGGCAGGTGTGTATTTGCCAGGCTGCTCATGGTTGGCTGCCATTTCTTGCGAGATTTGCATCAGGGTTTCATTGACGGGGGCCGGCATACTCAGTTTCCTGGCCAACCGTACAATCTCCCCGTTGAGAAACTCGGTCTCGACAGTACCCTGTCCACGGGCCAGGCTCTGCCATGTCGAGCTCTGTGCCTCGGTATTGATGCTGCCGCGTAGCGGCTCAGTTATTGCTGGCCATTCCCGGGCTACTTCTTCTGCTGAAATAAAGCGGAGACCCGCTCGTGACAGGACTTCTCGGAACTCCTGCTGCGCAGCGCGGGTGATTGGTTCGATAGCGTTTCCTCTTACGTTGGTAATGGCACCGATAGAATTGTTCAGATTCCCCAGCAGTTTACCCCACTTGTAGGGCATGACATCTGGAGTTGTCTTGACATAGAAGCTGGCGGTGCGCAACTTGTTTGCCACCAGTTCGACCAGCTCATCGGTCCCCTCAGGATAACACCCTGTAATGAGCCAACCCGGCGGGTCACGACGAGCAATCACCTCGCCGTCAGTGAGGTAAACTGCACCAACTCGTACCATTACCCCATAGACTCTCGGAAAGTACTGGGATACAATTTCTTCATTCCGCACCCCGTTCTGTAGGCAGAAAATCGGCACGTCTTCAGTCACTGCCTTTAGATCACGGATAGCTCCTTCCGTGGACTGTCCTTTTACGCAGAGTAAGACGACATCGTCAGCTTCATAGTCAATCTGGCCGGGTCCGGTGACAGCCGGTATCTGTAAAGTGAAGGTACCGGTTGGTGTGATAAGGCGGAGGCCATTCTCATTAATGGCTTTTATGTGGCCGGGCCGACCAATTAAGATAACGTCATGGCCGGTACGTGCCAGATGCCCGCCTACAACACATCCAATACCCCCCGCCCCGTAAATAATCAGTCGCATCATTTGCTCCTACTGTGTTGAACCTATTGGCTTGTTTAAATATCTGCTAGGTATATCAGGGACTGGTCCAATGAGTAGTAGACCTTCGTGAAAGATAATATGCCGGTGCTGAAGGATACATAGTTGACTTCAGTATCGAGCGCGCTCTTGTCTATGTGCAACTTCTGCAACAGTGATTTGTTGCTCAGGCGGTACCGGTGCTACCATCATCTCTTTCAGCAGAGACCTCACCTGGGTCGGAGAGCCGAGACAAAATCTAGCGCCGGATGCACCAAAGCCGACCTTAATCGACCACGCTGTTGCGGGTAGCACCCGAAAAACATCTTCATCGGTCAGGTCGTCTCCGGCTGCCAGTATAAAGTCCCACTTCCCGCTCGCTATCCATCGCGAAGCTGCGTGTCCTTTATTTACACCGGCATTCTTAACCTCCACCACTCTGCTGCCCTCTAACACCTGGAGGTTGAGATTGGTCGTGAGTTGCAGAAGTTCTTTTACCAGTTCCCTGGCCCTTACTTCACCGAGTGTGGGATTACACCTCCTATGGTGCCAGACCAGGGAGAATCCCTTCTCCTCGACAAATGAGCCGGGGGTTCTATCCACCCAGAGTTCAAGGATTGGACGTACTTCTTCCTTCCAGTCATTAGTTATTGTTAACGTTTGTTGCCACTCCCCATCCTTGTCTTTAACCCACACGCCGTGTTCGGCAACAAGTCCGATATTCATATTGCCAAACCATTCGTCTATAGAACCCTTCTCACGTCCACTGATTAGTACTACCTGATTACGCGGATCCCCAGCAAGTTCCTGGAGCAGCATGATGACCTCATCGCTTGGTCTTGCCCACGCTGGTCTTCCCGCAAAGGAGACAAGCGTGCCGTCGTAGTCGAGCAACATCAACCTTCGGTTTCTCTTAAGGAAGTCACTGACCATCTCACTTTGTTCTAGCGAAGTCAGTGTCTTAACTTCCGCCTCTACTTGTAGTTTTTTGGTCTGGAGCAGCCTGTCGATGAACTCCTCGGCCCACCGTTTTACGTCATAACGCATCAGGCGTTTCTGCATTGTCCTGTTGTTTTCAATCTGCTCTTCCACCGGCATATCCAGGGCTCGTTCCAGTGCCTGCACCATCTCTTCTTGGTTATTGACATTCACTACGATGGCCTCTCCCAACTCCCTTGCAGCCCCGGCGGTCTCACTGAGGATCAGGACTCCTTTACCGTCTGACCGGGTCGCTATGTATTCTTTGGCGATGAGATTCATCCCGTCTCGTACGGGGGTCACGAGCGCTATGTCAGCAATACGGTACATAGCCACAAGGGAATGGAAGGGCAGAGAGCGATAAAGATACCAGATAGGAGTCCAGCCTATGGTACCGTATTTACCATTAATTGCACCGACGAGCTCGTCTATTTCACTTTTGAGTAGGGCATATTGCTCCACCAGGGTCCGGGATGGGACTACGACCAGAACAAGAACCAGCTTTTCCCTTTGTCCTGGATGTCTTTCCAGAAAGAGATTATAGGCTGCTAATCGCTCGAGAATACCCTTGGTATAATCAAGACGGTCTATTGAAAGGATTACCTTGCGGGCTCCCAGCCTCTCGCGGAAATAGCCTGCCTCCGAGCGTACTTTACGGTTCCGCGACGCACTGGAGTACCGCTCGTAGTCGATTCCCATAGGGAAGATATCTACTTTAACCAGGCGGTCATCGGCGGTGATTTGCCCCATGCTAGCCTCATGGCCCAGTAGATTACGAGCACTATCAAGGAAATGCCCTGCATAATCATAGGTATGGAAACCAACCAGGTCTGCTCCAAGAAGTCCGTTCAATATTTCACTGCGCCAAGGGAGCAGGCGAAACACTTCGAGGGATGGGAAGGGAATGTGCAGGAAAAACCCTATCGTGGCGTTTTCCATCTTCCTCCTGATGAGTCGTGGCAGCAGCATGAGATGATAATCGTGTACCCAGATGATGTCATCCTCCCGGGCAACTTTTACGACTGCTTTGGCAAAGGCTTCGTTGACCCGCGTATAAGCTTTCCATGATTCGGTATCGTACAATGCGTACAGGGGGAAGTAGTGAAAAAGGGGCCAGATAGTCTTGTTAGAGAATTCATGATAGTAACCTTCGAAGTCCTCTTCTGAGAGAGAGACAGGATGCAATCTCTGTGCTCGCAACCTTGCCATGATATCATTCGTTTTGTCTCCTACCGTGCTCAGGTCGATGCCAGGCCATCCAATCCAGGTACTATTGTGCGATTTGTGGAACGTGCTTAGACCTGTAGCCAGACCCCCAACACTGGTCTCAAAGCGTAACCCTCTTTTACCCTTTTCGATACTAACCGGTAAGCGGTTAGAGACGAGCAGTAGCCTTGGCATGGTATTCCACCTCCTGCCCTCGACCTCACCGATATGCAGAAGTTCTTATCCCTTAGTAATTTAATACAGGATGGCGCTAGCAAAGATGGTCGTTACCATTTTACCATATCTTGTCCAAGTACGCTTACTACGGGCAATGTCAGGATTGCCAATAATTTTTGGGTGTCAGACAGATATATTTGAGGTCAGTGCTTGTGGCTGCTATAATGCTCACGGGCGTAGTAGTTTAGCACATGTGCTAAGAGCAATCCGGTTTTGGAGATGTGAGTAATCTGAAGCAAGGTTGTTAAATGGTAGAATCGAGTAATGGCTCCTGCATTCCGACTGATGGGACGGTCTACAGTAGTAGAAAAAACGTCTGCTCTCTGTCGATATCTCCAACTGAGGCCTATATTGCCATTGTGGGCAGTAAGAAAATAGAAAGACTGCACAGAGCAGCACAGCAACTAGAAGGCTTGAAGCTATTGGAGATAAATTCCACTGCTGAGGGTGGAGGTGTGGCCGAGATTCTTTATAGTTCTATCCCCCTTTTGAATGCGCTTGGTGTTGAGGTCGAATGGAAGGTTATCCAGGGTAGCAAGGAATACTTTGAGTGCACGAAAAATCTACACAATCTGCTGCAGGGTATGGAAGGAGACTTTACCCCGGAGATGGAGCGGATTTATACTGATAACCTTGCTGAAAATGTTGCTGCCGATGTAATCGACTACCGACCTGATGTGGTAATGATACATGACCCGCAGCCTTTAGGCTTGGTCCGCTGGCTCAGGCAAACGGGGCAGACCTGGCTGTGGAGGTGCCATATTGATATTGAAGAGGAAGCCGTGGTTGCCAATCCTAGCCTCTGGGAATTCGTTACGGGTTGGGCGGAGCATTATGATGCCGCCATATTCTCGGCGGCGCATTACATTGTTACGAAGTGGCCTTTGCCCAAGTTTATTATTCCTCCCTTCATTGACCCTCTTTCCGAAAAAAACAGGGAACTGACACAGGATGAGATAGACGGCGTTCTGGATAAGTACCAGATAGATCCCGGTGTTCCCATTATCGCTCAGGTCGGGAGGTTTGACCCCTGGAAAGGAATAGACAGGACTGTAGCCGTTTTTCGTCGGGTTAGAGAAGAGAAGAGGTGCCAGTTGATATTGGCTGGTGCCCTGGCGGCTGATGACCCTGAGGGAGAGAGGATATTAGCTAATCTCTACGAGGAAACAAAGAATGACGATGATATCCGTGTGCTCAATCTCTCACTGGCAAACCGTCTGGAGAACCACAGAGAGGTCAATGCAATCCAGCGGGCAGCCAGTGTTGTCATGCAACCATCGACCAGGGAAGGCTTCGGGTTGGTTATTACTGAAGCGTTGTGGAAGGGTAAACCGGTGATAGCTGCTGATGTTGGGGCCATCCCTCTTCAAATCAGAGATGGTGATACTGGCTATTTCTACGAAACACCTTATGAGACTGCAGAGAAGGTGCTTTATCTGCTGGAAAATCCCGGTGCTGCCGAGGCAATAGGTGAGATGGGTCAGAGGTATGTCAAGGAGCACTTTCTTCTCCCTGACCGGCTTGCTGACCAATTATTGGCAATAAATATGACCGTCAATGGTATTGTATACAAGGAAATATGCCCTGATTGCATAATTAGTTTCCACCCTTGGTTCAAGCTGCACAAGCGAAGGATATGATGAGACCAGACTATCAAAGAGCAGGACTAAGGTAGTCTGTTATCCCTTCCTCTTGCTGCGGAAACTGTCTACTGCCTCTCACACAGTCACTCTGAACTCTAATCAAACCATGCCCCTCCTCTAACCTTTTTCCAACCTCTGGAAGCTATAGTCATAGACTATAGAGTTCTCACAAGCAAAGGAGTCGGCCTGACTGTGTCCCCAACTGGCTTTTATGAGGCGGTCTCGTTCAGCGCTAATCCGAAAGTACTGTTGCTTAAAGTACTACTGCTTGGAGTACCTTTGCGGGATATATAGCACTGTTGCTCAATATTACAATTGTAATAAGTAGTGAGCAATGGTTGTAACAAGTGATAGGTAATAGTAGCTGGTCGTGATTTCTCTCGACATACAGAACCAGCCGGGGCCAGTCTACTAGAACTTAAAAGGGGTAACTGGAGGAGATATACATTATGATCAGGGTCCCGACACAGGAAATACAGCTTGCTCAGTATTCGGGCGTTGTGCCCGAAAGTCTTATATCGGGGATAACCAGTGCCGCCGAAAAGCTGCAGGGAATGCGCGTCGTACATGTAAATGCCACCCCTGTTGGTGGAGGCGTGGCTGAGATTCTGCAATCGTTGGTACCTCTTATGCGGAGTGTCGGGATTGAGGCTGAGTGGTATGCCATCGAGCCAGATGAGTCGTTCTTTCGGGTGGGTAAAATCCTGCACCATTGTCTTCAGGGTGATGGTGAGAGCCTGTGCCATGATGACATTGACATTTATCTGAGGCATAATCAGAAGGCTGCAGACGCTGCGACCGTGATGGGGCTGACCGCCGACCTGTGGCTTATCCACGATGCTCAGGTTTTACCCTTGCTTCACTATCTGAACTCGCCGCCTGGGGTCTGGGTATGCCATGTTGATGCCACCAGGCCCAACAAAAGTGTCATGGGATTGCTACGCTCCTACATGAGCGATTACAAGATAGTAATGGCCAGTATGCCGGAGTATCTTCCAGAGGACAACAATGCGGACAGGGTGTTCGTATCTCCTCCTGCTATTGACCCGTTAATACCGAAGCACAAGCCCTTGAGTTTTGACCAGGCACGAGAAGTGCTGGCTGGGCTCGGTATAGACCCCGGCAGACCTCTGGTGACGCAGGTATCACGGTTCGACCGCTGGAAGGACCCATGGGGAGTAATTCACGCATTCCGATTGGCTCGAAAAGAGGTTCCCACGCTACAGCTGGCACTAGTTGGAGCCATGACGGCTGATGACGACTATGAAGCCCTGGAGGTTCTGACCAGCGTTCAGCAGTATGCCAGGAACGACCCTGAGATTCACCTTTTCTCTGACCCTATAGTTATTGGTGACCTTGAGGTGAATGCCTTTCAGTCAGGCTCTGATATCATTGTGCAGAAGTCTATCAGAGAGGGGTTCGGTCTGACCGTAGCGGAGGCGATGTGGAAAGGGGTCCCTGTGATTGGTGGAAATTGCGGGGGAATCAGGCTCCAGATACACGACGGTGAGAACGGTCTGCTGGTGAACGACATTGCATCATGTGCTCGAGCTATTGTAGACCTCTTGAATGACCGGGCACTGGCAAAGAGTATAGGTGAAGCCGGTCGGGAGTCGGTACGGAGAAGCTTCTTGATGCCCAGGCTACTCAGGGACTACTTGCATGTGGCAACGAGTGTGTTGAATGGAAATGGGTCCTCAGTCTGCTCACGGTACCAGGCCGCTGCTTCCTTCATTGACAATTAAGAGTACCCGTGGATTATCTGATATGGGCTAACTCAGCCTTTTAACTCCTAGCTGGGATGCAGCCCCCGCCTCGACAGTCCCGTTTCGCGTCCCAAGTCGAACATTACGTTCATGTTCTCGATACCGGACTGCGCTCCCCCCTTGCCGATACTGTCCAGGACACTGAAGACAACAATCCGTCTGCGGACTTGGTCAATCTCAAGCCCGATGAAGCAATAGTTCGTTCCGGCTACTGAGCTGACCCATGGGTAAGGCCGGTACTGCCAGGAAACGGCTTCCTCTTTCGGCAGGTCATATACCCTGACGAAAGGCTCATCGCGGTAGAAGTCCCGGTAGATGGCCAGGAGTTCCTCTCTATTGACTGGTTCCTGGTGGTGAGTGTGACAAATGTCCAGTATCCCCCGGACAATCGGAACGTAGACCGGAGTAAAATGAATGGTAACCGGTTTTTCTGCGAGCAAAGAAAGTTCCTGCTCCATCTCAAAAGTTTGTCTGTGATTGACAACGTTGTAGGGCACCAGGTTGTTGCCTATTTCCGGGTGGTGTGCTGGGCGGGATAGCTCGGCACCGACTCCGGTTGTGCCTGACAGGCCGTCAACCACAATCCTGTTTGTATCGATGAGCTTCTCCTTCACCAAGGGGGCCAGTCCGAGGACGGCGGCAGAGGTAAAACACCCGGGGTTCGCGACAAGCCGTGTATTCTTTATCTCCTCGAGGTGCAGCTCCGTTATACCGTAGACGGTCTCCTCAACCAGACTCCATCTGGGATGCTCCTGGTCGTAAACAGCTTCCCAGATTTCCCGGTCTTTCAGCCGGAACGCAGCCCCCAGGTCAATGACCTTACACCCCTTTTGCAGGAAATTGTCCGCTACTTCAATAGACTCGGCCGTCGGCAAGGCCAGAAAGATGACATCACAGGGGGTCGCTTTATCGGGATGCACCAGATTGACCTGCATGCCATACAGATTGGGGTGATAAAACGCCACGTCCCCTCCACTCCTGCTGGTTGCCCAGGCTACCTCAACCTGGGGATGCTCTAGCAGCACACGTAGGGCTTCTCCACCCTGGTAACCGGTACCACCGAATATGCCGACCTTAATCATGGTTACCCTCCACAAGTGTATGAAAGTACCTGGGTATTTGCGTTAGCCTATTTCCGAGTGGTAGCTCTGCAGGGACTTCACCCCGGAGCCGTGTTGACGATAAGCGGCTATCCCTTTAGCTGCCGCCGCGGCGGCTGCCAGAGTAGTAATGTATGGCACCTTGTATTTTATCGCCGTTTTGCGAATGTAGGAGTCATCGTACTGGCTGAGCTTTCCCGCCGGGGTATTGATGACCAGCTGGATTTCTCCGTTGACAATGCCATCGGTGATATTCGGGCGGCCCTCGTGCATCTTTAGAATCAGTTCGGACTCGATGCCCTGGCTGCTAAGGAACTGGCCAGTACCCTGAGTTGCCTTTATCTTAAAACCAAGCCCGGCGAAGCTCCGGGCAACCTCGGCCACAGCGGGACGGTCTCTCTCTGATACTGTTATCAGGACGGTGCCTTCTAGGGGGAGCTGCTGCTTGGCTGCCTCCTCAGCCTTGAAGAAGGCATTGCCAAATGAGTCGGCGATACCCAGCACCTCACCTGTTGACCGCATCTCTGGGCCAAGGAGCGGGTCTACCTCCGGGAACATATTAAAGGGAAAGACTGATTCTTTCACGCCGAAGTGTGGTATCCGTCGTGATTTCAGATTTAGTTCACTGAGCTTTCTACCGAGCATAACCTGAGTCGCGATACGTGCCATAGACACGTTGCACACCTTGGAGACTATCGGGACTGTCCGGGATGCTCGGGGATTTGCCTCGAGCACATATACCGTGTCCTGAGCAATTGCATACTGAATGTTCATTAGCCCCAGCACGTTGAGTTCCTGTGCAATCTTTTTAGTGTACTCGTTGATGGTCTGGAGGTGTTTCTCAGGTATACTCACTGGTGGTATGACGCAGGCGGAGTCACCGGAATGCACTCCGGCTAATTCAATATGCTCCATGATAGCCGGTACAAGGACATCGGTACCATCAGCAATGGCGTCGGCCTCGGCTTCGATTGCGTTTTCCAGGAATTTATCGATTAATATAGGGCGGTCAGGGGTAACGTCTACGGCAGCAGCGATGTACTCCCTCAGCATCTCTTCATCATGGACAACCTGCATACCTCGTCCGCCAAGGACGTAGGAAGGTCGCACCATTAGGGGATAGCCAATTTGATTGGCAATGAGCAGTGCCTCATCAAGATTGCTGGCCATGCCGGATTCCGGCATAGGCATTCCGACCTGCTGCATCATGTGCCGGAAGCGGTCACGGTCCTCGGCTAAATCGATTGTTTCAGGCGAGGTCCCCAGTATTCTGACGCCGGCTTCAGAGAGCTGGTTGGCGATGTTAAGCGGGGTCTGGCCTCCAAACTGGACAATGACACCCTCTGGCTTCTCTTTATCGTAGATACTGAGGACATCCTCGACGGTTAGTGGCTCAAAATAGAGCTTGTCTGACGTATCGTAGTCCGTGGAGACGGTTTCGGGGTTACAGTTAACCATAATGGTCTCGAACCCCATGTCGTGCAGAGCGAAGGCAGCATGGACACAGCAGTAGTCAAACTCTATTCCCTGGCCGATACGATTTGGGCCACCGCCGAGCACCATAACCTTGCGCCGGTCACTTGCGAGCGTCTTATCGGGGGCATTATAGGTAGAGAAGTAGTAGGCGGCATTTTCTACTCCGCTGACCGGTACTGGCTCCCATGCCTCGGTAATCCCCAGTGAAATACGTTTCGCTCGAATATCCTTTTCCGGTATGCTAAGAAGTTGTGCAAGGTAGCGATCGGCGAATCCGTCCTTCTTCGCCTGGATAAGTAGCTCATCCGGCAACATCCTGCCTCTGAATTGCAGAATTCGTTCCTCAAGCTCGACCAGCTCCTTCATCTGCTCGATGAACCAGGGTTTTATATATGTTTTCTCGTAGAGCTCTTGAATGCTGGCACCCTTGCGAAGTGCCTCGTACATAATGAATTGTCGCTCGCTGGTGGGTTCATTGAGCATTTCCATCAGCTCGGCTAATGGTCTCTCGTGAAAGTCTTTGGCAAAGCCCAAGCCGTGGCGCCCGCTTTCCAGTGACCGAATCGACTTCAGAAAAGCCTCCTTGTAGTTTTTGCCGATGCTCATTACCTCACCGACAGCCCGCATTTGTGTCCCGAGCCTGTCTTCTGCGTCCCGGAACTTCTCAAAAGCCCAGCGCGCAAACTTGACGACCACATAGTCTCCGGACGGGGTGTACTTCTCTAGGGTACCGTCCCGCCAGTATGGGATTTCATCCAGCGTAAGACCCCCCGCCAGCTTGGAGGACACCAGCGCAATCGGAAAACCGGTTGCCTTGGAAGCCAGAGCTGACGAGCGTGACGTCCTCGGATTAATTTCAATCACGACGACACGGCCCGTCTTGGGGTCATGGGCAAACTGGATATTGGTGCCACCGATTACCTTAATCGCCTCGACGATACGGTAGGAATACTCCTGCAATCGTTCCTGAAGCTCCGGGTCTATTGTGAGCATTGGGGCTGTGCAGTAGGAATCCCCGGTGTGGACACCCATGGCATCGACGTTCTCGATGAAACACACCGTTATCATCTGGTTCTTGGCGTCTCGAACGACTTCGAGCTCGAGCTCTTCCCACCCGAGCACGGATTCCTCGACGAGTATTTGCCCGATGAGGCTGGCGGAGATGCCGCGGCTGGCAACTATGCGTAATTCCTCGACGTTATAGACCAGACCGCCACCGGTACCACCCATCGTGTAGGCAGGGCGGATAACCACCGGATATCCCAGCTCGGCGGCCACCTGCTCGGCATCCTCAACGCTGTATACGGCGGTGCTTTTCGGCATCTCGATGCCGAGGCGGTTCATTGTTTCTTTGAAGGCTATCCGGTCCTCACCACGTTCGATGGCATCGGCCTCAACCCCAATAATCTGGACGCCGTGTTTCTCGAGGGTGCCGGAGCGGTAGAGCTCGGAGCTGAGATTTAGGCCGGATTGCCCGCCCAGATTTGGCAGCAAGGCGTCCGGTCGCTCCTTTTCAATAATCTGAATCATGCGGTCGAGATTTAATGGCTCAATATAGGTAATGTCTGCCATGCCAGGGTCGGTCATGATTGTGGCTGGGTTAGAGTTGACCAGAATTATCTCATAGCCAAGGCCTCTTAACGCCTTGCAGGCTTGCGTCCCTGAGTAGTCGAACTCACAGGCTTGCCCAATGATGATAGGTCCCGAGCCAATTATCATCACCTTATTGATATCGTCCCTTTTTGGCATGCAGCACTTCTCCTCGTTTATTTTGGGGAATAGTGTTGGGCCTCTGCTTGAGTAGCGTGTGTATCCGTTGTCAGAGCCCCAGTAGGCATCAGAATGCATTATAGCATAATGTCTCCGTTAGATAAAACCTCTGCCACTCCTGTTTTTGAATGGTTTTTAACTAAGTGCTGCCGTTTTCGAGATATCCTGTCTGCTGAAAATATCGGGTCTCGTATAGTACTTGACAGAGGGGGCTTTTTACTCTAATATACCTAGAGTATCTAGGTATTCTAACCTCCTGAAACTGTACGCTCGACCTATGAGCGGAGGCATAAAATAGCAATCACCGGAAGGGTGACTGTGTCGTTAAAGGAGTCTTCGTGCAAGATGTAGCCATTGTCACTGATAGTATCGCCAATCTTACTCCTGAAATGATTGAGAGATACAAGATTACCATCGTGCCAATCAATATCTGTTTTCGGGGCGAGATATATCGTGATACGCTGGATGTAAGCACTTCTGAGGCGTATGAGATGGTCCTGCAGGACCCGGATAATTTCAGTACTTCGCCAGCATCACCTGGTCATTACCTTGAAGCCTTTCGTGATGCGAGCAAGTATTCGAAAAATGTTCTTTGTATCACTCTTTCATCAAAGCTGAGTACTGGCTATAACATAGCCTGTTTGGCGGCGCAACAAGCCAGGGGCGAGATTGATGATATCTCCGTAGAGGTGCTTGATTCACAGAATGTTACCGCTGCTCAGGGATTTATTGCCCTGGCAGCAGCGCGAGCCGCCGAAGAAGGCAAGACCTTTGAGGAAGTGTTGAAAATAGCTGATGACATGAGGAGCCGGGTTACCTTTTTCGCTGTGCTGGATACTATCCGTTACGTATACCGGACTGGCCGGATACCCAAGATAGCTGCCCAGGTGGCCTCTCGATTGAGTATCAGGCCAATACTTTCCAGTTCCAATGGCCTGGTGAAGTTTGTGGGAGCGGTAAGGAAAAAGGAAAACGGCATAAACCGTATTCTCCGGATGATGAGGGAGAAGGTGGGGCAGGGAGAGGTGCATGTTGCCGTAATGCATGCCTATGCGCCGGATGAAGCGGAAAAGCTCAAGGAAAGGGTAGCCTCTGAGTTCAATTGTGCTGAGCTGTGGGTTACCGAGTTTACACCGGTGATGGGCTATGCCTGTGGCACCGGAACGGTCGGTTTCGCCTTCTATCAATAGTCTAATCCGCATTGATATTTCCTAATAGTACTTGATATAATCTGCCCGTATTTGGGAAAGAGGAGTGATATTGGCTGAAGTCAAGGTAGTAACTGATAGCGCTATTTACCTTCCCAGCGAGCTGATAGACAAGTATGGTATCGAACTGGTGCCCGAGGTCATCATGTTTGGGGATAAGACCTATCGGGACGGCATTGATTTACATCGCCACGAGTTCTTTACTCTTCTTAAGCAAGCGAAAGACCTACCCACTACGTCAGCGCCGTCGCCCCAGGATTTCATTGATGCCTATCAGAAGGCAGCTCGAGAGGCGAACAGCATAGCCTGTATCCTGGTGACCGCCGGCTTTAGTGCCATGGGGTTAGAGTCGGCAATAACAGCCAGGGAGAGCTTTTCTCAGGTGCCGGTAGAGATCTTCGACTCCCGGACGGCTGTAGGGGCCTACGGACTCATTGTTCTGGCGGCGGCGAGAGCGGCGGCTTCGGGTAAGTCCCTGCCTGAGGTAATCAAGGCCGCCGAAGATGTGAGGGACCGCGTTACTGTGATTTTAACGCTCGAAACACTCGAATATGTGGCGAAAGGGGGGCGCATAGGCAAGGCAGCCTTCTGGGCAGGTACCCTGCTCGATATTAAGCCTATCTTAGAGATACCCCCCTCCAGTGGAGTCTTCGAGCCGCTGGAGCGTGTCCGAACCAGACCGAAGGCATTGAACAGGCTGCTGGGGCTTATGGAGGAGAGGGTAGGTACCAATAAGCCAGTGCATGTCAGTATTGACCATGGTGATGTGCTTGATGAGGCAGAGTGGCTCAAGAATCAGGTAATGTCTCGGTTTAACTGCGCTGAGGTCTACGTAAATGATTTTGCTCCGGTAGCCGGAGCGCATGCAGGTCCAGGTGTTATAGCGCTCTCCTTCTACGCTGATGATTAGCGGGTGCAGAGACCTACTTGCACGAATTGGTTGCAAGTTGTAAATTATACAGACACAGGGAGTTTGTCACAGATGGTAAATACAATAACAGCCGTTATTGTCGGCTATCTGCTTGGTTCCATCCCCTTTGCCTACATGGCCGCTCGTGCTAAGGGTAATGTGGACATTCGGGAGGTGGGTGGTGGTAACATGGGCTCCCTGAATGTCATGCGCGAGGTAGGATTGGGGATTGGCTATGCCGTCTGGATAGCTGATATAGCCAAAGGCATGCTGGCAGTGTTTATTGCCCGGTGGCTGGGACTTGAACAGATCTGGGTATTCGCGGCTGGGTTCGCTGCAGTATTGGGACACAACTGGCCCATTTTCTTGGGATTCAAGGGGGGCAAGGGTGCTGCCACCGTTACCGGTGTGCTGCTGTCCCTGGTACCTCGAGAGTTCGGCATTAGTTTTGGCATTACTTGCGTCATTGTTTTCATCACTCACAATCCGGTATTGGGACTTACCCTAGGACTAATCCCACTGCCCATATTTGTCTGGCAATTAAATGGTTCGGGCATGCTGGTCGCTTATACTGTCTTCCTTGCGGCTTTCTTAGCTGTCAGGTATGCTATAGCTGGACTATCAAAAGCTAAGAGTGGTACTGATATCAAGAAAGGGCTCATTTTTGACAGAGAGCACAGTATCTGGCAGACGAAGAAGAAGTAGGAAAAGATATCGCCGGATAATTGATTCCGTTATACAAACACTTTTTCTGACCCCACGTCAGGCTTCTGATTTATCGCGTGGACATGGCATTTTTCGTATTTTAAATCAAAGGGATTTTCTCTGGGGGTTACTGGCTGTTTGTGGTGTGGTAGCCCCGATTATTTTTATTGTTCTTGCATTCGTCGGGGCGGCCGTAACCAGTGGTTATAGCCACGTGTCAGACCCGATAAGCCAGCTGGCTGCCCTGGGCAGTCCTCACCCCGGGTGGATGACTACCGGTTTTATTACCTATGGTATCATGATTTTAGGCTTTGGTTTCGCGCTTTACCGGAGTGTAAGAGAGCACCGTTTTGCCTGGCTGGTACTTCTATTCTATTTTTTACATGGAATAGGTTTCCTGCTCGGCGGTGTTTTTTCTGATGACTCGAGAGCAGTCGAATCAATACGAACGACTTCAGGGAGTTTACATAATGTCGGGATAATTATTGGTTGCTCTTCCTTTGAGGGTGGGATGTTTGTCTTCGCCTGGCTCAAACGCAACGACCCGACATGGCGGATTATTGCCAGGATTTTCATGGTTTTATTGATAATCATCCTGCTTATATATATAGTGAATCAGATTCCGGCCGTTGCTGCTGCTGCTGAGGGATTGGTACAGCGCGTTTTTGGTTTCCTAGCAATAGTTCTGATAGAGATGGCTGCGATAAGACTCCTGGTTAGTCTCAAACGTTGGCGAGTTGAATCTAGCACCCAGCTGCATTAGTGACTTATTCCTCTGCCTGCTTGCCAGTGTACGTTTGCTTTTTCATAGAGAGTCGGGTTAAATATAACTGTGGTTAGCGCGCATATTTGCGGTGCGGCTGTAATTTCAAGCTGAGGAAGGAAGGACTTATGCAGTATCGGCAGTTTGGCAAGTTAGATTGGAAAGTATCGGCACTTGGTTTTGGGGCAATGCGGTTGCCTGTTATCAATAACGAACAGACAAATGTCGATGAGCCAGAGGCTATCCGGATGATTAGGTATGCCATCGACCACGGTGTTAACTATCTGGATACAGCTTATCCCTATCACGGTGGGAATAGCGAGCGTATTGTTGGCCGGGCACTGAAGGATGGCTACCGTGAGAAAATGAAGCTGGCAACGAAATTGCCCGTTCGCATGTGTGAGTCGGCTGACGACTTCGACCGCTTTTTTAACGAGCAGATGGAGCGCCTCGATACCGATAAAATCGATTTCTACCTGCTACACGGGCTAAACGGTCGGAGTTGGCCTAAGGTTCGCGACATAGGTATATTACGCTGGGCTGAGGAAAAAATGGCTGCCGGGCGGTTCGATTATCTGGGCTACTCTTTCCACGATGAATTTGATGTATTCAAGGAGATAGTGGATGCCTACGACTGGACCTTTTGCCAGGTTCAGTACAACTACATGGACATTGAAACCCAGGCAGGTCGCAAAGGTGTGGAGTATGCGGCCAACAAGGGACTGGCAGTCGTTGTTATGGAACCGTTGCGTGGAGGAAAACTTGGCAAACAGCCCGAGCCGGTGATGAAGGTATGGGAAAGTGTCCCACAAAAACGTACTCCAGCGGAGTGGGCATTGCTGTGGGTGCTTGACCAGCCGGAAACCTCAGTGGCTCTCAGCGGTATGAGTACGATGGAGCAGGTTGTGGAAAACGTTCAGATTGCCTCTCGCTCCGCACCGGGAATGCTGACAGACCAAGAGTTGGCACTATACGATCGGGTGAGGGAAGCCTATCAGGGTCTGAGTCCTATCCCGTGCACCAGTTGTGGGTACTGTCTGCCATGTCCTAACGGTGTGGAAATCCCGCGTATCTTCCAGATATATAACGATGCCATAATGTATGAGGATATGCGTATCGGACGGTTCTACTATCGCGGAGGGAGGCTTGAGGACGGGCAACGTGCCGACCAGTGTACCGAGTGTGGTGAGTGTATGGACGCCTGTCCACAGGAGATACCTATTCCTGACTGGCTCAAGAAAGTCCACGAGGAGCTTGGCCCGAGACCATCGTCGTAGCCGTCATTTCGTCTGATAGATTTTCGTCCAGACTGATAGTATCCTAGTGATATGCTTTGGTAAGGAGGAATCCGTATGTCTGAAAGATCACAGTGTGCCAGATGTCCAGGAATATTCTGTTATCCGAATATCCCCGCTGACCAGAATCCCAGCTTCGATGAGGCACCACCCTCCTGTCCGACCAGACTTAAGGGAGACATTATCGAAAAGTCTCTCAGCCGTTACAACGACGAGGACATACGGGAGTTTGCGCGTCTGGCATCCGTGCAAGAGTTTGAATGCTATGAACATACTCCGGATGGGATCAGGACTCGAATTCCTAGGATTGAAGAGACCATTCAGTTCGCTTGGAAAAATGGATTTAAGAGGCTGGGGATTGCCTTCTGCTCCGGCTTGGCCAACGAAGCGAGGTTGGTTGCTGATATCCTTGAAAGAAAAGGCTTTGAGGTCGTATCAGTATGCTGCAAGGTGGGTGCTGTTCCTAAAGAGAGGATAGGTATTAAGCCGGAGGAGAAAATCTCCGGCCCTGATCTCTATGAGTCCATGTGTAATCCCATTACCCAGGCCGAGATATTAAATGAGGAAGAGGTGGATTTTGCTATCCTCATTGGCTTGTGCGTGGGACACGATTCCCTGTTCATTAAATACTGCCAGGTACCAATGACAGTCCTGGCGGTCAAAGACAGGGTTACTGGCCACAATCCACTGGCAGCAGTATACCTTTCACGCAGTCCTTATTACCGGAGGCTGAGGAGAAGGGCACAGGCATGAAAGATGCATTAATAATGTGATGAAGTGGACATACCACCACCGTAAGACTTCTGATTATTTGGCTATGCCTTCTATTATATCTTGCTCAATCGTACTCAGTTTCATTGAATTGTTTGACAGTTTAACTTCGGCCTTTTAATATAATAGCCACATCAGAAAATATGTAGTAGCAGGAGTTATCCTGGGACATATGTCAGTTAAGATTGTCACTGACAGCGTGGCTGATGTGCCACCACAGACAGTACAGGAACTGGACATCACAGTTATCCCTTTGTATGTCCATTTTGGCAAAATGGCATATCGCGACGGCATTGACCTGACCACCGGGACCTTCTATGAATATCTGGTGAATGCGAAGACATTGCCGACTACTTCCGTGCCTTCTCTGGGGGAATTTGCTGAGAGCTACGATAAATTGGCTGAGGATACCGACGAGATATTGGTTGTTACTATTTCATCAAAGCTCAGCGCTACCTATGAAGCGGCTTCACAGGCTGTGACATTAATGAAAAAGAAGTGCCGTGTCAAGGTAGTTGATTCAACACTGGCCATTATGGCTCAGGGATTAGTAGTAATTAGGGCTGCCGGGGCGGCTCAGGCCGGGGCAAACCTTGAGGAGGTTGAAGAGGTAGTCCGCCAGAGCATCCCTCAAGTAGATATGCGGGCTGCGTTTGATACACTCAAGTATCTTGCCAGAGGGGGGCGCATCGGTAAGGCACAGGCATTACTGGGTTCGATGTTAAATGTCAATCCTATTATCGGGTTGAAGGACGGGGAGGTCTTTCCTTTCGGCCGGGAGCGCTCCCGGGCCAAAGCGATACAACATCTTTGTGATTTTGCCCGGAGTTATGCCAGTATTGAAAAGATAGCGGTAGAGCATGCCGGTTCTCCTGATGACGCTGAGATACTTATTGAGCATTTGAGTCCTTTCTTTCCTAGGGAACAAATATATATCTCGAGGTCAAGCCCAGTAATCGGCACCCACACAGGCCCCAGCCTCCTGGTTGTAGCAGTACTAGGTGACAGGGGTTGACGCGGATACTGGTAATCTCGGACACCCACGTCAGGGAGTTTCGGGAATTGCCCGAAGGTATTCAGCAGGCAGCGAGAGAGGCGGAGTGGGTGGTCCACTGTGGTGACTTTATCAGTTTGGGTGTGCTTGATGAACTGCGGCGCCTGACACCTCACTTCGTGGGAGTCTTCGGGAACGCTGACCCCAGTACTGTCAGACAACAGCTTTCTCACCAGGTCACTTTCGAACTCGAAGGGCGAAAAATAGCAGTCATTCATCCCCACTGGGGCGGGCATCCTGATGGTCTGGAAAAAGAACTGGCCCTTCGATTCCCTGACGCCGATGTCATTCTGTTTGGCCATACCCACGAGCCCTGTAACCTGAAGCTGAAAGGTACTCTGCTTTTGAACCCCGGTCAGGGCTATGCATCCTTTATGGTCCCTGCCTCCATGGCAATCCTGACGGTCGGCCGGAGTGAGGTGAGTGGGGAGCTCTTGACTTTAACCGCTTAGGTATAATAATTCGTTTTATTTACATTCGATTGTTCCATCATTGTGAGCGACCCGTATGCCATGGTTCCGACGGACAGTGTTTAGGAGCGAAACAATCCTATCAGGTGTAGGAATGGGATTACCACGGGGCTCAAGCCCCCTCGTAATGGCACATTATTACTGTTCTGTGCTGGCGTTGACCAAACAGAGCTAGGTAATTTGACTTATTGACAATATCCTTTATGGGCTGATAGGATAATGCGTGTTCAAGCATGTGCATCGAGTTTCATGGCCATTTAGTTCAAACAAAGGGGTGTGGTGCAGATTTGCCATACCCTGTTTTTTGTCATCCTGCCAGTTGAATAGGTTAAGCTTGACAGGTATTACCCACGTGACTTCTATTTTATAATACCTGAGTTTGAGGAGGGGACTATGACGTACTGGTTTACCGATGCTGTCGTGAAAGACCGTTTACCTTTATCCGGTGCCAGCGCCATCCGGGGGATGTCATTGTCGTTCAGTATGCCCAGACTGTTTATGGGACCCAATGCCCTCTCTGAAGTCAGGGGTGGGGGAGCCAATGTTTTTGAGGCGGTGGGGTTGAAGTGCCCTCAGAGACGTGCCTTTGTTGTTACTGACGGGCATGCCGGGAGATATGCCAACAGGGTTTGCGCGGCTATGCAGAGGAGGCGGTTCACTACGGAGGTCTGGGACAGGGCTGAACCGGAGGCGCCACTGGAGAATGTCAGAGAGTGTGCCGAGGCGATGAGCAAGTTTGAACCGGATGCGATAGTGGCCCTGGGTGGGGGGTCGGTGATAGATGGTGCCAAAGCGGCCTGGATACTCTACGAGCGCCCCGATATTACTGACCTGGCCACCGTTCCTCCGCTGAGACCTTTTGGCCTGAGAGAGAAAGCAATCTTTGTGGCGATACCGACCACCAGCGGGACAGGCTCGGACTGCACGGCTGTGGCGGTTGTGTCCGATACCAAAGCGAAGAGGAAGATACCTATTGTGAATGGTGACCTGTTACCGGATTTTGCGATACTCGTGCCCGACCTTGTCAGCGGTATGCCACCCCACCTCACTGCGGGTACCGGTCTGGATGCACTGGCACATTCTATGGACTGCGTCATGTCTCCCATGACCAATGATTTTACCGATGCGATGGCACTGAGGGCTATCCAGCTGATTTTTAAATACCTGCCCCGGGCCTACCACCATGGTGCCGACCGTGAAGCCAGGCTGAGAATGCACATAGCCGCCAGCATGGCATGGGACACTCCCTGGGTAAGCTCTTTGCGATACATCACGGTATTGCCGTGGGCATCCTGATTCCCTACGCGTTTCAATATTACTCTGCGGTAACAGACAAGTATCTGGATATATGTGACGCCCTGAATATCAGTGGTAACACTAATGAAGAAAGGTTTGCTGGTCTGATTGAGAAGGTCAGGGCGCTATTCACGGAGCTGGGTGTCCCCCTGAGCCTGAAAGGTCTCGGGATTTCCGAGAAGGACTTTGAGGACAACATCGATAAACTGAGCCTTTACAGCGTTGAGGACCCCTCCGCATTCCAGAGTCCGAGGTCGGCCACGGAGGAACAGTGCGAGAAGCTGTTCCGTTATGCCTATGAAGGCAGGGACGTAGACTTTTAGCGAGGTAAGGCATGTTTGGATATAACGGCAAATTCCTTGGCGTAGACCTGAATACCGGTGAGACCAAGTCCCTGGAGATGGAAGAGGGTCACCTTAAAGACTTTATCGGTGGGTCCAGTCTGGCCGCCAGGTTGATTTATGACCATGTTAAGCCCGGCATGGACCCCCTCTCCCCCGAAAACCCCCTGGTCTTTGCCGTCGGGCCTTTTACGGGGACAACGATACCGATGGTTAGTCGCTCGGCGGTGTGTGGCATATCTCCCCTGACGGGTATCTGGGGTGAAGCCACCACGGGAGGGGTCTTTCCTTTCCGGCTGAAGGCGGCCGGATACGATGGTATCTTCATTACCGGCAGGGCAGAGAAGCCGGTATATCTTTACATAAATAACGGTAAGGCGGAAATCAGGGATGCTTCCCACCTGTGGGGCAAGGATACTTACCAAACGCATCAGGTCCTGAAAGACGAGTTGAAGGACAGGGGCCTGAGTGTTTCCTGCATCGGGCAGGGTGGTGAGAACCTGGTGAAGTATGCCTGTGTGGTCAACGACCGCGGCCGGGTGGCCGGGCGCTGTGGTCTGGGCGCGCTCATGGGTTCCAAGAACCTCAAGGCAGTCGCCGTCACCGGAGATGTTAAGTCGGACGTGGCTAACAAAGATAAAATAGACGAGTTGACGAAACAGGTCCGGGAAGCTATTTCGTCCGGCCTGATGTCCCTTGTCTATCGCGAATACGGCACCCTGCTCTATATGGACATGGGTATGCTCCTGGGGGACGTTCCTGCCAGGTACTTCAGCCGTAACGTGTTCGCTGCGAAGCACGTTACCGGACAGGCACTCAGGCAGGCCTATACGGTGACCAGCCACGCCTGCTATGGTTGTCCCGTTGCCTGTGGCCGGGTGGTGAAGAAGGTTGGCAAGGACGCTGGCGAGGTTGATGGGCCGGAGTTCGAGACAGCCGTTGCCTTCGGGCCGCTCTGTGTGAACTATGACCTCGATTCTATCGTGGAGGCGAACCACCTGTGCAATGCCCACGGAATAGACACCATATCGGCCGGGGTATCCATCGCCTATGCCATGCAGCTCTACGAGCAGGGCATCCTGGACGAGAAGAAGGCCGGGATGAAGCTCGAATGGGGGGACGGCGGAGCTATTGTGAAGCTGGTAGAGAAGATAATCGGGCGCGAGGGTATCGGAGAGCTGCTGGGTGAGGGGACGCGGAGGATGGCGGAAGAGCTGGGTGCCGACCCCACCACCGCCGCCCACGTCAAGGGGCTGGAGATGCCGATGCACGACGCCCGGGCCTATACGGGCATGGCTATCTCCTATGCCACCGGACCGCGGGGGGCCTGCCACCTCAAGGGCGATTACTATAATATTGATATGACCGGCTCGGTGCCCGAGCTTGATATCGTGTCCGGCGACAGGTTCAAGTCCGAGGGCAAGGCGGCGCTGGCTGCCAAATATCAGAACTACCGGGACATGTATGACTCCCTGCTCCTCTGCAAGTTCTCCTCCATCTCCCTGACCCAGATTGCCGAGATACTGAGCGGCATAACCGGCTGGGACTACACGCCGCTCGACATCAATACCGTTGGGGAGAGGTCGATTAACCTGAAAAGGGCCATCAGCAACCGGCTGGGTATAACCAGGGAGGACGATAAGCTGCCCGACGTCTGCACCGCCGCGCTAAAAGAGGGCGGCACCGCCGACAGGTCCCCCGATATGGACGTACTGCTCCGGGAATACTACGACTACAGGAAATGGGACTGGGCTACGGGCAAACCGACTAAAGAAAAGCTGCTGGAGCTGGGCCTGGAGGACGCCGCCAGAGATTTGTGGAGCGATTAGGATGGCGGAGACCGCTTGGTTTCTTTGAGATCATTTAAGATAAGATTTCTTCAAACCTTTAAAGATCATTTATTCCATAATCATAAGCCTTGTAGATATAGTCATTGACTGCTCTCAATTATTAAGCTATTATTCACATAATATATTACTCGCGCGTTCAATGTTCATAGCAAAGGAGAGCAAAATCATGGCCAAACCATCATGCTTCATTATCCTACCACTAACTGTCCCTGATAGCCTTCTTACTTCATATCGCGATGGCGCTGAGCACTTTATTCATGTTCTTGATTGTCTTTTTCTTCCCGCTGTAGACAAAGCGGGTTATGAACCAATAAAACCTATTGCGAAAGGAGCTGACCTCATTCATGCCGAGATAATTAGACATCTGGAATGCTCAGACATTGTCCTCTGCGACATGTCAACTCTACATCCTAACGTTTTCTTTGAGTTTGGTATACGTACTTCTCTCAACAAGCCCGTGTGTATAGTCAAAGACGAATTGACAACTCATGTACCATTTGATACCGGAATCCTAAACTACTATCAATATTCGTCAGCTATCGAACCATGGACTCTAGATACTGAAATTGACCATGTTGCTGCTCACATATCTACCTCGGCCGAACGCAGCAATAACGAGAATCCCCTCTGGAAGTACTTTGGTTTTAGAGCAGAGGCTGCTCCTTACGAAACTAAGACCGATACCGACTCCAAGCTTGATTATCTCATATTCAGAATGAATTCACTTGGGGAGCAGATAGATAATGTATCTAAACAGACAATGCTAACCGGAGAATCACTTCGTTCCGAACAAGACTTTGACATTATTATGCGAAACCTCATCGGTCGTCTCGGTAGTGATGCCGGCTTTCGCTATGCTCACGAATTGAAAGACGGGTCAATTGAAATAACCTATTCAGGTTACATCAGTCCACGACATCAAGTCACCCTCATCAATTTGGCCAAACGCCGATACGGAATTGACCTGTCTTTCTCGTACCTTGAACCACGTCCCAAGAAACCTACTAACCTCGAAGATGTAAATCAAGATAGCTAAATATAGCACGACTCTTGCTGGCATACTTCTATTTTCCCAGTTTTCAATAATGAAGTCTCTGTCTGCCTTGTATGCATCTCTCTAGTAAGTGGGTATTCACTTCACTCGCACCACAACTTCAATCGTATCTCCTCCTCATCGCTTGTCAAAATGAAATAGAGAAGCCAAACATGGCTTCCCTCAGTCACTGTGCTACTCGGGGTGGGGGCTCTTACTTCTTGGGGGGGAGGTATGGTTGGGTGGGGGGTTGGGGGAACCACTGGCAGTTTTATTTTGTTCCTTTATTTCGTATAAAATACAGTAGAAGTAATCCGGTGTGGATGAGGCTATAGGTGTGACTACTCAGTCAGATTCCGAAAATACCTGCCCGAACGCGTTTATAGAGGTTGCCAACGTGGCTAAAACGTTTGGCAAAGTGCGCGCGCTGGCAGGCGTAAACCTGGAGGTCGAGCCGGGTATTGTTTTTGCCCTCCTAGGGCCTAATGGTTCGGGGAAGACAACCCTGGTAAAGGTACTCACGACCCTGCTGCGACCGGATACCGGCACGGCTAAGGTCGGCGGTTTTGACGTCATCGGGCAGGCTCGCGAGGTGCGTAACGTTATCGGGCTGGCCGGTCAGTACCCGGCGGTCGATGAAAACCTTACCGGCAGGGAAAACCTGGAGATGATAGGGCGCCTGTATCATCTGGGGAGGGGGCGAGCCAGGGACAGGGCAGCGGAGCTTCTCGATAGTTTTGACCTTTCGGACGCGGCCAACCGCCGGGCCAGGACATATTCTGGTGGTATGCGACGGCGCCTTGACCTGGCGGCGGCGCTGGTGGCCAGTCCCCCGATTCTTTTCCTTGATGAACCAACGACCGGCCTTGACCCGAGAAGCCGTCTCAACCTCTGGGAGATAATCAAAGACCAGGCGAAGCAATGTAACTCGGTCTTCCTGACCACCCAGTACCTGGAGGAAGCCGACCGCCTCGCCGACTATATTGCTATTATCGATAACGGGGCCATTATCCAGAAGGGTACTTCTCAGGAGCTTAAAGACTGTTGCGGAGGCGAAACACATGTAAAAATGCGCCTGGCCGACCGTACCCAGATGCAAAAGGCCTTCGAAGCCCTCGGCGCAATTGCTCCGGAGAATATGTATCAGAACCCGGAAATGGGGGAGATAAGCTTTCCGGCCCCCGACGGTACGGCAGTCCTGTCGGCCGTGGTACGCAGTCTCGATGCGGTCGGGGTCGAGCTCGCCGAGCTCAGCCTGAAGGAACCGACTCTGGATGATGTGTTTCTGGCTATTACCGGGCATGTTGCCGAAGAAGGGCCGGATACAAAAACAGATATGAAATCCGGCAGTGGGTAGAGTCGATTTATGTTGAAAAGTCTTTTAGAAACCATCTCAGATATCGGTGTTATGAGTCAGCGCGATATCCGAAGATATTTCCGCTTGCCGCAGTTGTTAATCACGAATGTCATTCTGAATGTCGTCTTATTGCTGCTTTTCAATTACGTCTTCGGCGGGGCGATACAGACGGGTGGGGTCGACTATATCCAGTATTTTCTGCCTGGCTTCCTGGTGCAGTCGGTGGTGTTCGGTTCTACCCAGACAAGCGTCGGTATCTCCGAAGATTTATCCAAGGGACTCATTGACCGGTTCCGCTCGCTGCCGATGGCCCGTGCGGCGTTCCTGAGCGGGCGTGTTGTCGCGGACACGTTACGCTACCTTATCCTTGTCATCTTGATGATAGCGGTCGGCTACGCGGCCGGGTTCCGGTTCCAGGGAGGTTTTTTCCCAGCGTTCGCCGGGGTCTGGCTAATCATTCTATTCGGTATCGCCCTTACGTGGGTGGGGGTATTTATCGGAATCTCCGTAAAAGATGTGGAAACTGCCCAGGTAGCCGGTTTTGTCTGGGTCTTCCCCCTCGTCTTTGCCAGCTCGCTATACGTGCCGATAGAAACTATGCCCTCGTGGCTTCAGGCCTTTGCTAATATCAATCCGGTGACACCGATGGTCGATACCATCCGCGCACTATCATGGGGGACTTCCATTTCATCGTCTTTGTGGAAAATACTGGTCTGGGACCTCGGTATTATCCTCGTATGTCTTCCGCTGGCACTACGCAGGTACCGTCTACTGGCGCAGTGAGAGCATTGAGCTAAAAGCGGTATTTTGATTCCTTCACTTTTTAGGGGGGATATGGTTGGGGAGGGGGGCAGTATCTAGGCGGATTTCTCCACGAGTATAAGCTGTCTTCCTTCCTCGATATCCTCAACATCGATGTCTACATGGCTCAGCCTCTCGGCCAGCTCCTGTTCTACTACCAGGAGTGTTGAGCCTTCGTATTCAACCGTCTGGTCGCCGGGCATTTCAATATCAATCGTCACTCCCAGCTGCCCCGCGTCATCGGCCTGTATTCGTAAACAGGCCCGGGGGTCATCAACATTACTGACCAGTAGCTCCTTCAGTTCCTCTTTGGCCTGCTCTGTCACTCCGATCATCATTTCCTCCTTACTCCCCTTCCAGTTCTTCCAGAGAAATGTTCAGCTTTACTTTTTCCTCTGTTGTCTCGGCGATATGTTCCGGCGTGAAAAATATGTCGGTCTGCGGCGCATCTCTGCGCACCATAAACTTGCGCTGTTCACCTGACCATGTGTCCCTGACAATATAGTCGACCTTGCCCAATACCTTATTGTCTTTGTCTTCTACCAATGCTCCGTATTCTATCTGCATTTTGTCCCCGCCTTAAAAAGTTCACCGCATTCCGATGGTGTAACAATGGGATTATTCTTATGGTAAAAATGGAAAGGGTAGATTTTGTTTGTATGAAGTAGAAAAGTAATAAGAGGATTGAATGTATTTTGGAGAGTAATACGCTTGTGTAGTATCTAGCCTGTCTAACTAGTAGGCTAACATACAGAAAATACCCTGTCAATTAATGGGTTGATATTAGCTCTGGCGTCTTTTGCTTTTGGGGGGTGGGGGGTTTCAGATTGACTCCCGGTGCCGTAGCGGTTACAATCGGTTATTAAAGACCTGCCAGTATATCAGAGCATGTCTGCTCGTGCAATACGTGGTTAATAAAACACCACATTCAGGAGGTAACGCAAGATAATGAGTGGCGAGCTAACGAAGGCGATTGCTGATTTGGAGGAAAACGAGGCCCTAAGGCTGATCAGAGAAAAGCTGGACGGCGGCGAGAACCCTCAATCGCTCCTTGAAGAGAGCCGGAAGGGGATGGAGATAGTCGGTCAGCGCTTCAGCGAGGGCACATATTTTCTCCCCGAGCTTATTTTTTCAGCCGAAATCCTCAAAGAAATAACCGAAATTGTGAAACCCAGGCTGACTCAAGAGGTACAGGCTGAGCGCCTGGGCAAGTGCGTCATCGGTACGGTAGCCGGTGACATACACGATATCGGCAAAGACATCGTGGTATTTATGCTAGATGTCAACGGTTTTGAAGTGCATGACCTCGGGGTGGATGTACCACCGCAGAAATTCGTTGAGAAGATAACAGAGACCAGTGCCCCTATCGTTGGGCTGAGCGGGTTCTTGACCCTCGCTTTCGACTCGATGAAGGAAACGGTAGATGCGATAAAGGCCGCCGGCCTGCGAGATAAGGTCAAGATAATGATTGGTGGCGGCCAGATTGACGAGGACATCCGTAAGTATGCCGGTGCCGATGCCTTCGGGCAGGACGCCATGGCGGCGGTATCACTGGCCAAAGGGTGGCTGTAAAATACCACAAATTGGGAAGAATGCCCGGCGGCTGTATCGGGGAAGAGAAAGACGTGACCGTAGTCCGTGATATCCACCTGAACCTCGACAAAAGGCAGATATTGCGCAGAGAGGGAATCAGGCAGCAATCTTCAGTCAGGCCTGAGATAATGGCCCTGATAGATGAGCTATTGGTCAATATCGACGATGAGCATCTCCTTGAACCGGCTTGGGCTTACGAAATCTCGCCAATATCCAGATTAGACCAGGACCAGTTGTCGTTGGCGGAGGATGTAGTGCTGCACGGCCCAGTGCTTACTTCGGCCTTGTCAGATGCTGAGGAACTTGCCGTAGTTGTCGGCACTATCGGTCCCCGGCTGGAGAAACAGGTAACAGACTATCTTGGCGGGAGAGAGCCTTTACGGGGTCTGCTTCTTGATGGTATCGGCAGTGCTGCCGTAGACTCGCTGGCCCAGGAGGCCTGCAAGCTCATTCAGGACGAGGCGTCGCTCCGTGGCTATCAGGCCAGCAGCCCTTTTGGCCCAGGTACGACTGGCTTCCCCATCACAGAACAGTGGCAGCTATTCAAACTGGTACCGGCAGCGGAAATCGGGGTGAGACTGGCCGCTTCGGGCCTGATGGTCCCCCGCAAGTCGGTTTCTATGGTTATTGGCCTGGGTGAGCAGGTGACGGCCCGGGAGCGGGGCGAGGCTTGCGCCCGCTGCAACCTGAGCAAGACCTGCCTGTACAGGTGGGAGGCTAACAATCAGCATATCCAGGCTTAATTTTAGAAGACAATGAAATCACGCACGATTGAATTTCAGCCGGTAGGGCAAAAGGGACAGTGCCGGGAGGACGAGTCTCTCTTGGATTGTGCCCGCCGGCTCGGCATTGGTATCAGCAGTGTATGTGGGGGGTGGGGTGCTTGCTATACATGCCGGGTAAAGGTCATAACCGGGGCTTTATCAGAGCCCACTCCTGGCGAATTAGAAGCCCTTTCGGCTCAAGAGCTTGGAGAGGGCTGGCGTCTCGCCTGCCAGGCCAAGCCTGCCGGCGATTGCCAGATAATAATTCCAGCGGAATCAATGAGCACCTCACAGCGTATCTATGTGGAGGGGTTGGAGGTATCTGTTCCTCCAGAACCTGCTATTAAAGCCTATCATCTACAACTTACCGCGCCGTCTTTGTCCGACCAGCAGGCCGATGCCGACCGCCTGCTAAAAACACTGAACGAGCAATACCAGCTACATTGTCGCAAGATTGATATTAGTGTACTGCGTTCGCTTTCTCCACAGATTCGTGACTGGAACTGGGAATGTCAGACCTCGGTCCGTGACGGTGAAGTGATAGCTTTGAGTCCATGGCCTAGTCGACAGCTGGGGTTAGCCGTAGACTTGGGCACTACCACAATGGCGGGCTATTTAGTTGATTTGAGCAGTGGGCAGACCCTAGCCACCGAGGGGGTTATGAATCCCCAGATTAGCTACGGCGAAGATATCATTAGCCGCATCAACCGTGTCACGAAATCGCCACGCGAAGGTATTCGACTGCAAAAATGTGTTGTCGACAAGCTGAACGAACTGACTGCCAGCCTCTGTTCCAAGGCTGATGTTAGTGTTGACTCAATCGTTGAAGCGGTGGTTGTCGGCAATACTGCCATGCACCACCTCTTGCTTGGTCTGCCTGTAAAACAACTGGCACTTACTCCTTTTACCGCCGCAACTGGTCTGGCCCTTGATGTTAAGGCCTGTGAATTAGGCATAAACATGACCCCGGGAGCATACGTACACTTCCCTCCTATCATGACAGGCTTCGTTGGTTCCGACCATGCAGCCATGCTACTGGCCACTAACATGCATCAGGCTGAGGGTCTGACAGTATTTCTCGATATCGGGACGAACACCGAAATCTCCCTGGTGAATGGTGATGAGATAACCACGACCTCCTGTGCCTCCGGCCCTGCTTTTGAAGGCGGCCACATAAAGCATGGTATGCGCGCTGCTATAGGAGCCATCGAGCGGCTCAGGATGACCAGAGACGACATTAACTATCAGACCATTGATGAATCACCACCGGTCGGTATCTGTGGTTCGGGAGCACTTGATGCTATGGCCCAGCTTCATCTGGCTGGAATCATTGACAATAGTGGGCGATTTTTATCTGACCACCCCCGCATTCGGACAACGAATAACCAGGTTGAGTTCTTGCTGGTCAACCGAGAAGAAAGAGAGGGGCAATCTGATATCGTCGTTACTCAAAAGGATGTCAGAGAGCTACAATTGGCTAAGGCTGCTATTCGTACCGGTATCAATCTTCTCCTTGAAGCGAATGGCTTTACTGAAGAACAGCTTGGGCAGATTGTGATTGCCGGTTCCTTTGGCTCGTATATTGATGTCTCCAGTGCCGTAGGTGTTGGGCTGTTGCCGCCGCTACCCTTGAATTGCTTCCGTCAAGTAGGAAATGCCGCTGGCACGGGAGCAAAACTGGCCCTTGTCTCTCTTAGTAAACGCAAAGAGGCCCGTGACATCGTAGCCCGGACGCACTATGTGGAGCTGGCCAGTAATCCAGATTTCAAAAAGATGTTCCTCGTAACAGGTCATGTAGGTAAGTATTGGCTCAGGCACAACGAGAGGAAGATGATAGAAAATGGATAAGAAATGGGAAGAACTAACCCCTGAAGAAAAAAGGGAAGAGAGGTTCAAAAAATGGCTGGCAGCACCCGGAGTAAAATTTACCAGCCCGGAAGCCGAGAAAGCCTACAAGGAAAGGGTGACCAGGCTAGGCAAGGCGATACGGGGAGAAGAGCCAGACCGTGTACCGGTACAGCTACCTTCGGGGAATTTCCCGGCTTACTACATCGGGTCAACACTCCAGAAGGTCATGTACGACTATGACGAGCTACGCCGGGCCTGGATTAAATTCATTCATGATTTCGATATGGACACCTATCGTGGCCCTGGCCTTGTTCATGCCGCCAGGGTGCTGGAAATCCTCGACTACAGGCTCTATAAGTGGCCGGGGCATGGGCTGGCCCCGGATGTCAAGGGATACCAGTTTGTCGAGGGCGAGTACATGATGGCTGATGAGTACGATGCCCTGATGAAAGACCCGTCTGATTTCTCTTTCAGGGTACTCATGCCCCGCCTGGCGGGAGCACTGGAGCCTTTGAAGAGGTTTGCTCCCTTTTCGTCCATGCTGGGAAGGCCGATGAATATGGTGCCGACCTTTATGAGGCCGGAAGTCCAGGCTGCATTTCAGGCCTTGATTGATGCTGGTAAAGAGATGTCAAAATGGCGGGAGGCTGTCAGTGCCTGCGACCGGGAGGCACTGGCGGTGGGGCTCCCATCCATAATGGGTGGTGCTGCGGCAGCGCCCTTCGATACAATCGGGGACGCCTTGCGGGGGACTCAGGGTATTATGATGGACATGTATCGCCAGCCGGAAAAGCTGCTGGAGGCGATGGACTTCATCGCCGATATTAATATTGAGCGTGCCATAGCGGGGACCAATGCCTCCGGAGGGGTTACTGCCTGGTTTGCCCTGCACAAAGGTGACGATACCTTCATGTCGCTCAAACAGTTCGAGACCTTCTACTGGCCAACACTCAGAAAGGTAATCATGGCTCTGATTAATGAAGGAATCATGGTGTCATTATTTGCCGAGGGCAAGTACCTCAAACGTCTTGAGGTTATTAAGGAACTGCCCAGTGGCTGGGCAATATGGCATTTCGACCAGACAGATATGGCTACGGCCAAGAGGGTGCTCGGTGACAGCGCCTGTATTATGGGGAATGTGCCCACATCACTGATGTGTTACGGCACTGCCCAGGAGGTCAAGGATTACTGTCGCAAATTGATCGAAATCTGTGCCCTGGGAGGGGGTTATATACTGACCGGTGGGGCCAGTGCTACTGAGACAAATGCAGAGAACCTGCATGCCATGATGGACGCTGCCAAGGAATACGGTGTTTATAAATAATGACGACCACCTGATTTCGGCCAAGTCAAAAAGGATAGACAGAGGTAATTGAGCATGGAAAAAGGGAAAGAATGGGTTGAGATGACCCCGGAGGAAAAGAGGGCGGAGAGATTTAAACAGTGGCAGGAGTGTTCCAGCATCGACTTCTCCAGTCCGGAAGCTGAGAGAGCTTACGGTGCTAGGTCGAAGAGGCTAGCTGATGTCTATCTGATGAAAGAGCCTGACCGGGTGCCAGTACAAATGCCTTTCGGCGTTTTGCCAGCATACTGGGCTGGCACCGACCTTAAGACAGTCATGTATGAATATGACGAGCTCCATCGGGCTTGGAAAAAGTTTCTTAGCGAATTCGAGATGGATACCTACACCGGCCCTGGTGCAGTCATGCCGGGAAGAATATACGACCTCATTGACTACAAGCTCTACATCTGGCCGGGCCATGGCCTGGCTGACGATGCTACGGGACACCAATTTGTCGAGGGCGAGTATATGAGGGCTGATGAGTACGATGCCCTCATCAGGAACCCGTCTGACTTCTGGATGAGGACCTACATGCCCCGTATATTTGGCATATTTGAGCCGCTCAGAAAATTCCAGTCTTTCACCGATATAATCGAATTACCGAGTGCGTACTTCACACCATTCGCCAGGCCGGATGTCCAGGCAACACTTCAGGCACTGCTTGAAGTTGGTAAGGAATTCCCGAAATGGATGGCCGTCGTCGAGGAGTGCACCCGCGAGGCACAGGAGGCAGGAATGCCCTCTCCCCGAGGGGCTGGTCTGGCCAAAGCACCCTTCGACATCATAGGAGACACGCTCAGGGGCACGCGGGGTATCATCACGGATATGTATCGGCAACCGGAGAAGCTCCTTGAAGCCATTGATGTGATAACTGAGATCACGATTGATTCGTTACTATCAAGGGCCAGCGACCTCAGAAGAACTACCGTTGGTTTCCCACTGCATAAGGGCGCTGACGGTTTCATGTCAGATAAGCAGTTTGAGACCTTCTACTGGCCTTCTCTGAGGAAGATATGTCTCGCCCTGATTGAAGAAGGCATCATACCGTCGCTCTTTGCCGAGGGGAGCTACATGACTCGCCTGGAGACTGTTAACGAGTTCCCCAAGGGAGCGGTTGCCTGGCGGTTTGACCAGACAGATATGGCTACCGCCAAGAAGGTCCTGGGGGACAAGTGCTGCATTGCAGGAAACGTACCCGCCTCATTGATATCCACCGGCACTGCCCAGGAGGTCAAGGAATGCTGCCGTAATCTGATTGAAGTCTGTGCCCCCGGTGGCGGCTACATACTGTCTGCAGGTTCATCAGTCACTAATGCACCTCCGGATAACCTGCGGGCTATGATGGAAGCCGCTAAAGAATATGGTGTATACAAGTAAAAGAAGACCACTTGCCCCTTTTTAATTGATTTTACCACGTATTCCAGTACTTCGTTTCATCGGTCTTTACTTCTCCCTACAAGAACCTGTTGATACTGCTAGATTTGGTCTACATAACTTGACAATAATATGCCGCGTGTTTATCATTAGCGGAGTTACGCGTGGTTAAGGGATAATATTTTGAGGAAGGGGACTAAGCAAGATGTTATGTGCGAACTGTGGCGCCGAATTAGCTGAAGACGCGAAATTTTGCGCGTCGTGTGGCCAACCCGTCGGTAGTGCCGAACCTGTCCCCTCGGGACCTGCTTGCCCCCAGTGCGGCAGCACTCTTAGTCCGGGACAAGAGTTCTGCAGTAATTGCGGCTACCGTCTTACTCCCGCTCCTGCTCGGGTGATATCTGAGCCAGACACTTCACTCAATCGCAGGTTAACGTCAACAATCATGGTAACGGTAGCATCGGTCATGATACTGATATCAATTGCCCTGCCCTGGTATGCTCTCAGATATTGGGGGTGGACAGTAGATATCTCGTTCAGCAACCTGATGGAGAGTGAGTTTCCTGAATGGTTTGGTGTAACGTTACCTCCGATTTTGTTGGTCGTTATTGCCGGCGTTGTCCTCATCACGGCAGTCATTTCGTTCGTTACTCAGAGAGATATGAACAGGTTGTGGTCAACCTTGGGGTCCCTGGCGCTGGTGGCCATACTGGCAAATGTCGGCTATCTTCTCTGGGATGCTTACAATTACTACGGGGAATGGATAAACATCGTGCATGTCGGTTCAGTCCTCGTTTTTGTTGCAAGCCTGGTTCTTGTGGTAGGTAGTTCTATCCGGCCTAAATAGTCTTCAAGCCAGGTGATTCTGCATCATGTCTCAGGCCTGCGAAGAATCACTCGAGAGTATATATTTACCGCCTTATTCTATTTATATCTATATACTATATATAGAGAAAAGGGCAGCATCTAAACACTGCCCTCTGCAATAACACCTTTTATGACCAATTCTATTGAAACCTAATTGCTCTGGTCATGCCCATTGCCGTTACCGTTGTCTCCTGTACCATTGCCATTACTGTTGCCCTGGGCTTCCCGCCACTCTTGAAACCGGTTCTGCCACGCTTCAATCCGTCCCTGCAGTTCTCCCTGCTGGACTTGACGCCATTCTTGTAACCGAGCCTGCCAGGCTTCTATCCGTCCCTGCAGTTCTGCTGGTAGAGATTCAAACCACTCCTGCAATTCGGCTCTTCGAGCTTCGAGCCGCTGTCTCAGCTGTTCTCTTCGAGCTTCAAGCCATTCCTGTTGCTCTGAGCTGTGTGCTTCAAGCCGCTGTCTCAGTTGTTCTCTTCGTGCTTCAAACTGCTCCTGCAGCTCAGCCCTTCTGGTCTGTAACCGTTCCTGTATCTGGGCTTTGTGGGCTTCAAGCTGCTCGTGCATGGCTTCCTTAGCCTGCGTAATAGCGTCCTCCAAAGCCTCATAACTTGTACCATATAATTCGTTAAGGATTTCGGCTAGGATAGTCTTGAATTGCTCAGCGTTACGGTCCTCGGGTTCCAGTTCCTGCATTTGCTCCCGGGCGTCACAAAAGGCACTCTGCAATTCTTCAGGGGTGATTCCAAGAAGGCCAGCAACTGTTTCCACAAAAGTTGTTCTGGGTGTTTCCTCAGCTTCTTCATCGGCCAGTGCTATACACGCAGTGCTTCCAAAGAGCAGTACAGCGGCAATCAGGGTAATAACGATAAACCTTTTCTTGCTCCGCATTACAGTTAGTTCCTTTCCAGTTTTTTAGTTGACTATTAGTTATAACGCATGAAAGTCGAAAAAGTTAGTATTGCTAGATTCCGTATTGTCCAGACGTACTTTCTCTCCGTGCTGTACTGCACTTTTCACTCCGATACGTCTATGACCTCAGCCAGGATTTCGGCGGCAATCCACATTTCCGTGGCTGCCTGACTTACCAGATCAATATCCTGCTCGTCTATACCTTCATACAGCATATCCATTGCATCATTAAGACCATTTATGGCCTCCAGGTTTACTATGTGAATGTCCTCCATCGATTCGGGTGGTACTATTTGACAGGTTTCATCACACAGGGTAGTAATGTCTTCCATCGCCAGGTTTATTGTGGTAAGCCAATCAGAGTCGTCTATTTCAGGGTTAGCCAACATCTGGTCCAGTCCATTGACTATGGCGACGAGCTCAACTGCAATAGCTGCAATCTCAATCCTGTATTCATCCTCGGTGAGAGGTTGCGTGACGTCGTCTGCCCCATTCTGTTCTTCGGTTGAGTCTTGATGACAGGAGAGAGTTCCTAAACACAGGAGGGATGATATCAGGAATACTGCTACTGCCATTAACACTTTAGATTTCATATCGCTCCTTCTGATTATTTACAGGGTCGTATTTCATACCACGATGCACATATTTCCTGAAATGAAATCAATTTAAAGATGACTGTCTGCCGAATGATTGCTGGATACACTATATATACTATAACGTTTGGAGCACGAATTGGATACGTTCTGCGGCGAGAATTTTTTGTCAGCCGGTTACAGTATCTGGTATGAGTGTATCAGGTTGAAACGGGGGTCATTAATCCCCTTTTTGTCAGGTTATGTGTAGTACTTACGTCACAGGATAGTGACTGTGGGTTTTATTTATTCTACCGTTGATGTCACTCGGGGTGAGCGGATTTGAACCGCCGACCCCCTTAACCCAGGTAGCTTGTAGAAAAGGCAGAGGCCGCTTGCCTCCTTTCTGATTATATTTCTATTACTCAATTCTTGTGAATGTGACGTCGGCGGTGCCATCATCGCAGGTTGTCCCGCCATCGGTCCAGGTCCACTCTTCTCTGCCTTCCATATGTGTATCGGATATAATCGTCAGGATATAGGTGGCCGTCGTGGTGCCAGGGCTTTCCGGAAAGGCACCGGGGCCAATGGTCACCGTATCACCAACTACGGTGCCGGTGACGATAAACGTTGTGCCTTTAATACCGGTCGTTTCCAGCGTATTACCATCGTGAACCACTGTAACATCAGAGCTCCAACCCGGCTCCGGCCCGCACGAACTATCGATATTGAAGACCTCGAGTCTCCACACTCCGCTTAAATCGAGGGGGGCCTCGGAGAAGTTGGCGGTGACTGTCTTATCAGCATCCATGGTGACGGTGGTGTTGGCAGAGTCGGAATCAGCCACAGCACCGGTCCAGCCATCGAACTGCCAGCCGTCGTCCGCGGTAGCGGTAATGTTGACCGCGTCACCCTCGGTGTATTCATGGGTACCCGCTGCTGGAGTAGTTGAACCACTACCATTAACAGCCATGGTCAGTGTTACTGTTACCACCGGCTCCTCAGCCTCGGAGAAGTTAGCGGTGGCTGTCTTGTCAGCGTCCATGGTGACGGTAGTGCTGGCAGAGTTGGAGTTAGGCACATCGCCGGTCCAGCCATCGAACTGCCAGCCACTGGCTGCGGTAGCGGTAATATTGATGACCTCGCCTTCGGAATACTGATGTGTACCCACTGCTGGAGTAGTTGAACCACTGCCATTAACGGCCATGGTCAGTGTTAGCGTTTCTGTTCCCGGTGGGATCTCAGAGAAGTTGGCGGTGACTGTCTTACTGGCATCCATGGTAACGGTGGTGCTGGCAGAGTTGGAGTTAGCCACATCGCCAGTCCAGCTATCGAACTGCCAGCCACTGGCCGCGGTGGCGGTGATGTTGACCACCTCGTCCTCAGAATACTCATGTGGACCACCCGTCGCCGTAACTGAGCCACTGCCATTAACTACCATGGTCAGGGTGAATGTCGGTGTAACTGTGCTGTCTCCTCCCCCAGTTACTGCAATCACAATAGCGATAATAGCTGCCATGGCAACTCCTCCACCCACCAGTGCCCACATTGGTAACAGGGGCGGACGCTCAAGTTGACCTTGTGCCGTCTCAACTTCCCCCGTAGCTTTTGTAGCGCTAACAGTGAAATTGCATATTTTCGGAGTAAGGGCGGGGAGATTATTCTTGAAACTGACCGTTAGGGTAACGGTTACGGTGGCTCCAGCCTCTACGGTCATTGTATCCGTGTCGAAACTGTAGGTGCACATGTTATCCGGGTCTTCGGCACTTAACTGGTATTCATTCGCCTGTTCTTCCTTGTTACTGACAGTAACCTGAAAAGAACCTGTTTTGCCTCTAATCTTTTTCGGCGAAACATCGAGTCCCTGTGTCATTTGCAGATTTTCAGACATCTGGGTCTCCTTTTTCAGCAGTTCGTGTTATTTCTACCACGGTCGTTGATAACTTATGAATTATAAACTGATGGCTCTCCGGCACCGTGAAATTGAATTCCTAACTTTAATCGACCACAATGGTGTTGTCAATTAATATAACAATGGGGAGTGAATTAGCTCCCCAATAGAAACCCCGTATAGCACGGAGAAAAGGCGGAGGCCGCTCGCCTCCTTTCTGCCACGAATCATATCACCTGTCTGACTTCGCAGGCAAGCAGTATAAGCTAATCTTCAGAAGGTCTTAACGGATGACACAGGCTTACGTTGACTCTCTCTGCGCCTGGCTGAACTCGAACATGACCCCACCCGGATTTACGGTGTCCATATAGGCAAACCTTCCTCGTCTGCCAAAAAGGAGTTTCACGCCCTTTTTGCCTAGATTCTCCGTTGTGGCATCCAGGTCATCCACACGAACGCAGACGTGGTGCATGCCCTCACCGTGTTTTTCCAGAAAGTCGGCATAGAATGTCTTTCCTTCGACCGATTGGATTAGTTCAATTTGAACCGAACCTATATTCGTAAAGCCGAGCTTCGTTTTGGCTTTATTACCTGCCTTATCGGTAGTCTCCATCTCCCTAATTTCCCAGGGGCCGATTCCCAGTAGCTTTGTCCAGGATTCGATGACGCTATCAACGTCACGGACAACAATGCCAATCTGGTCAATAGACTGGACCTTTACCCCGTTTGTTTCCTGCTTTTCCATAGCCGCCTCCAATATCAATATAGTGTAACCCTATATTACGATTCTGTATGAAAGCTGTAAAGCGCCGGAATACTCAGGCATTTATCTCAATTTTCCGCAGGACGAAAATAAAAAGGGAAGCCAGGCATGGCTTCTCTCTATTGTCTTGTATGGTCGGGGTGGGCGGATTTGAACCGCCGACCACCTGAATCCTGTGTAGCCTGAAGAAAAGGCGGAGACCGCTTGCCTCCTTTCTGCTGTAGAGCATACCATTTCATTTTATCCTAATCAACCGACGCCAATCTATATTTTCAGCTCTAACTGAACGGCTTTTTACATGAGGTAACAAATTACTATCTTGCGACCCGATTACCAGTGGGGTGATATGGAGGCTTTTCGTTTATAATAGTTCGTTTGCTATATAATTTATTGGCTATACTATATAGTGGCTAAACATATTGCGAGTTGGTGATGAAAGGGCTCCCCGTAGTGATACCAATAGAAACCAAGATCTGTTAAAAGAAGAAACAAGGAATTTAAGTAATATCACAGAGTATTACCAAACGAAAGAGTTATGCAATAGCAAAGGATGGTGAAGAGTGATGGAGAAGAATAATGAAGAATCAGAACGTATAAGAGAAATAGATTGGGATCGTGTATATTCTGAGAAAAATCTGCCCTACATTCCATGGATTTCTGATAAACCTGACCAGGAATTTACAGAACTAATAGAAAGCGGAAAAATAGATCCGCACAGTGCACTTGATGTCGGCTGTGGAATGGGGACAGATGCCATATATCTTGCTTAGAAGGGGATTAATGTAACTGCGATTGATATATCACAAAAGGTGATAAGAATGGCAGTAGAAAAATCTGAGAAAGCAGGTGTAAAGGTTAATTTTATTACCGGTGATTTCTGGAAAATTAAATTCGATGATGGGGTGTTTGACCTTGTTAGCGATAGGGGATTCTTTCATATTTTGAATCCTTCACGTAGAGAGGAATTTGCAGTCAAGGTTAATAAACTACTTGAGAACCGGGGTTTCTATTATCTCAGGTGTATGAGTGATAAATCAGAAGGTGAATCGGGTCCTTACAGAATATCCAAGGACATCATTGAGCGTACATTTTCTAAATACTTTGATACGTTGGAGATAACAGATGTCCCATGGGGTGGCAGAGGTATGTGGAGTTATGTGTGCTTGTTGAGAAAAAGAGGGAGAGAGTCTTGAATTTCAAACGCCTTTTTTCGTTGGACTCTGGTGGTCTGACCATCAAACCTTGAACCTGTGGTCGGGGTAGGCGGATTTGAACCGCCGACCACCTGAACCCCATGCAGCCCATAGAAAAGGCGGAGACCGCTTGCCTCCTTTCTGTGCCACATATTAATGTCTATAGAATATCCTGTAAACACTGCAATATATAAGGATATAAGGGGAGTTCATTTCAACTCCCCTATTTCCTACTACCTTACAACTTTTCCAGCTGCTAAGAATGAAGACTCTAGCCAACTTTATTCTTTCTTTTATGCTAATAATCTGTAAGCTGCAATTACTCTTTCCGCTTTCTGCTACGGATTTGTAACCAATAAATCTTCAATTCTCTGAAATTATCACACTAAAAGCAGTCTCTGTTCTTGAAAGCCTGCCATATCATGATATTTCTTTTTTGGCTATTAATGTAACCAGAATGTCATTACCTTTTTTCACTACCTGTTTTACAGGTGACATCTCGCTCAAGACTTTGATTAAAGGAATAGGCTCCGTCGCAGATACAACGATCTTAGTACCTTCCTCAGCGGAGCCACCAAGCGATACAACTATAATATTTTTAACCTGGTTCAAAGATTTTCCAAATTCATTCACTTGCTCGTAGTCTACCGGCGAGGCTATCGCAAGTTCAATCATACCTTCATAGGGCTTAGCAGTCATTGCCTGCTCTTTGGTTGCCCTTTCGGCGTCCCTTCTTGTCTTGGCTTCAGTTCCCTTGGCTCTCTTGGCCTTTTCGGCTTCTCGTTTTGCTCTTGTCCTGGCTTCTTCGGCGTCTCTTTTTTTCTGCTCTTTGGCTGCCCTTTCGGCATCCCTTTTTGCCTTGGCT
>SMTZ1_10000174_pt1 | contig 71503 bp, 63 predicted proteins | sample DeeMarSWOR136_30_FD_25667 | JGI IMG/M metagenome (IMG submission 25667) | reverse complement strand
CGGGCAGCATCGACAGCAGCGTTACCACCGCCGATAACTGCTACCTTTTTTCCCAGCTCCACTTTCTCCCCTGAATTCACCCGTTTTAGGAAGTCCAGGGCGTGCATTACACCCTGGGCATCCTCGCCGGGGATACCCATCTTCCGGCTAGACAGCGCTCCGGTTGCCAGTAAGATGGCGTCGTATCCCTGCTCGAAGGTGGGTGCTAGGTCCTTTAGAGGGTTGTTTGTTCTTATCTCCACCCCGACGTCTACGATATCACCTATCTCTTTGGCCACTATCCTATTGGGCAGGCGATATTCAGGGATACCGTATCGCAGCAGTCCTCCGGGCTCTGGCTCCGCCTCGAAGACAGTTACGGTGTGCCCCTGTTTGGCCAGGTAGTAAGCGGCTGTAAGCCCCGCCGGTCCCGAACCAGCTATCGCCACCTTCTTCCCGGTGGGGGGCGCCTTTTTAATTCTCTGCTTCCAGTCGCCATCGTCTCGCTCGGCGGCATAACGTTTCAGCAGTCTGATAGCGATAGCCTCATCAAGCTCACCACGACGGCACTTGGCCTCGCAGAAATGCACGCAGACATAGCCGAGTACGGCCGGGAAGGGTACTCTCTCTCGAACTACGGCGGTGGCTACCCCGGGTTTACCCTGCATGATGGCTCGGATATAACGCGGGACGTCTACCCCCGCCGGACAGGCATTCTGACATGGCGCTCTGACCATCATCTGGCAGACCCCAGCCTCACAGCGCTTTTTCTCGATGTGTTCCTCGTATTCTTCACGGAAATAGCGGAGAGTGGTCAGGACTGGATTCGGGGCAGTCCCACCAAGCTGACATAGGGAGGTAGACTTGATTAGCTGGGACAGCCTCTCCAGTGTGTCGATGTCATCCGGTTCCCCTTTGCCCTGACTGATGCGTTCCAGAATATCAAGCATGTGGCGGGTGCCGACACGGCAGGGCGTACATTTTCCACAGGACTCGTCCTGCGTGAAAGCCAGGAAGAACTTGGCCATGTCTACCATGCAGGTGTCCTCGTCAGCAACGACAAAGCCGCCAGAGCCCATGATTGTACCGGCCTGGTTCAGGGACTCGTAGTCAACCGGCAGGTCTAATTGGCTGGCAGGCAGGCAGCCACCGGATGGGCCACCGGTGAGCACTGCTTTGAACTTCTTGTTGTCGACGATACCGCCGCCAATTTCATAGATGATTTCGCCGATAGTGATACCCAGCGGCACCTCTATCAGGCCGGTATTTACTATCTTCCCTGCCAGAGCGAATGTCTTGGTGCCCTTGCTTGACTCCGTACCGTACTGGGCATACCATTCGGCGTCACGCTGGAAGATACCAGAGACATTAGCCCAGGTCTCGACGTTATTAACGTTGCTCGGTTTACCCCATAGACCTGACTGAGCTGGGAAGGGTGGCCGCGGTCGTGGCATTCCCCGCCTGCCCTCGATAGACATCATCAGGGCGGTCTCTTCACCGCAGACAAAGGCACCGGCACCTTCCTTGATTGTCAGGTCAAAACTAAAGTCAGTGCCGAGGATGTTGTCACCAAGCAGGTTGTATTCTCTCATCTGCTTGATGGCTGTTTTCAGGCGTTGTATCGCCAGCGGATACTCTGCCCGGCAGTAGATGTAGCCATGAGAGGCCCCCGTAGCATAGGCGCCGATGAGCATACCCTCCAGCACCGAATGCGGATCACCCTCAAGCAATGAGCGGTCCATGAAGGCCCCGGGGTCGCCTTCGTCGGCGTTGCAGATGAGGTATTTCTCGTTGCCTGGGGCCTCCCAGAGGCGTTCCCATTTGAAACCAGTCGAAGCGCCAGCACCACCACGTCCCCTCAGGCCGGACTTGCTGACCTCGTCGATAACCTCTTTCGGGGTCATGTCCAGCGCTCGGATAATGCCGTTATAGCCACTGTTGGCGATATACTGACGGATATCATCGGGGTCAATATGACCACAGTTACGTAGCGATATCCGCACCTGTGGTTTCATGATTGGCAGGTCGGCGAGTTTGGGAATGCCTTCGATGGTGTCTTCACCGATGGTGCCTATCGCCAGGTCCGGGCGGGGATTATCGTTAACAAGATAGTCTTCGATAAGCTCTACTAAGATTTCAGGGGTAACATTGCCGTAGCAGATACGGGGACGTCCCGGTTTGATGATATCGACCAGGGGCTCGGCATAGCACATTCCGATGCAGCCGACCTCAGTTACTGTTGCCTCGATGCCACGCCGTGAAAGTTCCTCCTTGATTAGGGTTACCAGAGCTCCAGCTCCGGCAGCCCGACCGCAGGTGGCCATCCCGACAAGGATACGAGGCTTATCACTCTTCTGCAGCGCTTCCCATGCTGCGATTGCTTGCTTGCGCAGTTCATCGAACGTCATGGTCTTATGTTTCTCCGTCAGCAAAATTAGTTTTGGTCAGGTCGGCCGTCTAGTACTCTGTCAGAACCTGTTTTGCCTTGGGTATGGTCATTCGACCGTATACCTGGTCATCGACCACCATGACCGGGGCCAGCGCGCAGGAGCCAAAGCAGGCTACCCGCTCCAGGCTAAACTTGTAGTCCTCTGTAGTCCCGCCGGGTCGCACACCAAGTTCCTGGGCAACTGCTTCCATGATACGTTTCGCCCCTCTCACATGGCAGGCAGTTCCCTGGCACACCTTTACGGTATGCTCACCCTGTCGCTCGAAGCGGAACTGGGAGTAAAAACTGGCAACTCCGAAAATGTCGCTGCTGGCCAGACCCAAAAAATGGGCTATCTCCGAAACTGCTTCTTCAGGTAGATAGCCCAATTCCCCTTGTACCTTCTGTAGAACTGGAATCAGGGATTCTCTGTGTCCCCGATGGCCCTCCAGAATCGGTGACAGCCGCTCCCGCATGCTTTGTTCCAAAAAAACGCCCTCAAAGAATACTCAAACCAGAAATAGTTTATCATGAAAAAGTGCGTGGTTCAAGGTCTTGGGGACTTGCCAGAAGGCAGTTAAAGGTATAACATATAGCATTGTGTGCTCCGGTACTATTGCAACTACTGCCATCTACCGGACATCAGAACTTCAAAGGAGAGTGTAATGGGCATCGAATTGGTTCATATTGGCTTCAACAACATTGTCGTGATGAACAGGGTTGTTGCCATAGCTTCGCCGAACTCGGCGCCAACGAAACGGATGGTTCAGGAGGGGCGGAACAAGGGGATGCTGATCGATTTGACAAACGGCAGAAAGACCAAAGCGGTGCTCATTACGGACAGTGGCCACATTGTACAGGCTGCGCTTGCACCGGAGACCATCGCCGGCAGGTTGCAGGCAATTCAACTGAAAGACGATCATGTCGAGGGGATGAGGGTAGAGGATAGGTCGGAGTGATGAATGCCGAGCCTGACAGGAGCGAATCTCCCCACGGACCAAACCGGTCTCCGGGGCCGTTGCTGATAGTGCTCTCCGGTCCTTCGGGTGTCGGCAAGGACGCAGTCCTGACCAGGCTCAAAGAATCTGGGTACCCTCTCTGCTACATTACTACCCTGACAACGCGTCCCCGGCGGGACAACGAGAAAGATATGATGGACTATCATTTTGTCTCGACCGAGGAGTACCGCAGCATGCTGGCCAAAAATGGTTTCTTGGAATCGGCCAATGTTTACGGCAACTGGTATGGTGTACCCCGGGCGGCGGTTAAAGAAGCCCTGGACAGAGGCGAGGATGTGGTTATAAAGATAGATGTTCAGGGTGCGGCAACAATTAAAAAAAATGTACCCGAGGCTGTGTTTATCTTCCTTGTTCCACCGTCAATAGAGGAGCTCAACGCCCGGCTGACCCAGCGCCTGACAGAATCACCCGCTGACCTGGCCCTGCGTCTGAAGACAGCCGAAGAAGAAATGAAACAATTATCCCGTTTTGATTACGTCGTGGTGAATCTGAGTGGAGAAATTGACCGGGTGGTATCCACAATCCAGGCTATCATTACTGCGGAGAAGCACCGGGTGACGCCACGACGGATTGCCCTAACCTGAGCCAAATATCAAAAAGAGTAATTTGGCGAAGAGATAGCCCAGCAACCCGCAGATAGGAAAGGTCAGTACCCAGGCTGTAACAATATTGCCTGCTACCCCCCAGCGCACCGCCGATAACCTCCTGGTTGCACCAACACCCATGATGGATGAGCTGATGCAATGGGTTGTACTTACCGGGATACCATAATGGGATGCTAATTCTATAACTGTAGCTGCTGACGCTTCGGCAGCAAAACCATGGATCGGGCGAAGCAGAGTTACCCTTGTTCCTAGTGTTTTAATAACACGCCAGCCGCCAACAGCAGTCCCGGTACTAATGGACAGTGCGGAAACGATGATTATCCAGAAGGGCACATTGTTCCATAGGTCCGTGTTTCCACTGTAGATTACCATGCCCATGGTGATGACACCGATGGGCATCTGACCATCATTCTTGCCATGGCTGTAAGCCATAAAGGCAGCCGTGAGGCATTGAAGACGACCAAATACTAATTGTATTTTATCGGGTGCAACCCGCCGAAATAACCACAGAAGGGTGACCATCAGGGCAAAACCACCGATAAATCCCAAGACCGGAGCGATAGCGACAGATGAACCGACCTGTGCTATCTTGCTCCAGACCACAGATTGAGTACCAACCAAGGCAATACCAGCTGCGGCAAGCCCGGCGACAAATCCGTGTGTGATACTTATAGGTAAACCGAGGTAAGTAGCTATGGAGCCCCAGACAATAACAGATGCTAGGGCAGCAATTACAGTGATATTTGAGATTGCGTCCGGGATAAGGATTCCCTTGCCAATGGTCTTGGCCACCTCGAGACCGGTGAGTGCACCTGCAAGATTGGCAATGGCAGCTAATAGAATAGCATTTCGGGGGGAAAGAACGCGGGTACCAACGACGGTAGCAATGGCATTGGCGGCGTCATTGAAACCGTTGACTAGCCCAAATCCAATCGCTAGAGCAACGATTAAGATTAATGCGGCTAACGAGGAATCAGGCATGATTAGATACTACTCTTTCCCGGATGTTAACTACATCCTCACTTCAGTCAAGTCTATCATTACTGCCGGGCGGTGCCGGACAACTCCGCTGCAAATAGACCTAACCCTAGTATAATAACTGGAGCAGCTTGGTAAACACGTAGCCCAGTGCCCCGCAGATGGGGAAGGTTAGTATCCAGGCTGTAACAATATTGCCTGCCACTCCCCAGCGAACCGCAGAAAGCCGTCTTGTAGCCCCGATACCCATGACAGCCGATGCGGCACAATGAGTTGTGCTGACGGGGATACCTAGTTGTGAGGCGACCTCGATGACCACTCCTGCGGAAAAGTCGGCAACGAATCCATGCACTGGCCTCAGGGCAGTAACTTTCATCCCCAGCGTTTTAATCACTCTCCACCCACCTATGAGTGTCCCGCTACTGATGGCCAGTGCTGATACGATGATTATCCAGAGTGGGATATTGTCCCAGAGACCGGTGTTACTGGTGTGTATGACCAGTGCCAGGGTTATTACGCCTATTGGCATCTGGCCATCATTCTTGCCGTGGCTGTAGGCTAAGAAGGCAGTGGTAAGCCACTGTGCGCGACTGAATATCGTCCTCATCCCGGCAGGTGAACTACGGCGGAACAACCACAGTATGATTACCATCAGGGCAAAGCCGCCGATGAAGCCTAGGACAGGAGCGATGCCTACCGAGGCACCAACCTTCGCCATTTTGCTCCATACCACTGCGTCGGTGCCGACCAGGGCAATGCCGGCTGCGGCCAGACCGGTAACAAAGCTGTGAGATATGCTTACGGGTAGCCCCATCCATGTCGCCAATGAGCCCCAGACAATAACTGCGCCCAGAGCGGCAATTACTGGTATATATTCGAACTGCAGGATTACGTCTTCGGTGAGAATTCCTTTGCCGATGGTCTTGGCAACTGCCACCCCGCTCAATGCGCCGAACATGTTCATGACGGAGGCGAGGATGATGGCGTTTCTAGGTGAGATTGCTCGACTTCCGACAGATGCCGCCATGGCATTAGCGGCATCATTAAAACCGTTGACCAGCCCGAATCCAATCGCCAGGATAATGATAATAATCAAGGCGACCAGCGAGGAATCAGGCATTCTTGAGGGCTACCCCTTCCAGGACATTGGCCACGTCCTCGCATCTGTCGGTGGCACTCTCCATATGCTCATAGATTTCGCGCCACTTGATGACGTGGGCCATATCGGTGGAGTCCTCGAAAAGCTCTGCTAGAGCGGATCGGTAGACCACATCAGCCATATTTTCCAGCCGGTTTATCTCCACGCACCGTTCGAGAATCTGCTTAAGTTTGGCCTTATGCCTCAGCTCAACTATTGCCTGCTCAACTTCAGTGGTTGCCTCAATAATAATGTCGGCGAGCTCTTTGGCTCGCCGACTGGGGGGCTCCACCTTGTAGATGAGCATGTCATTGGAGGCACTTTCAATGAAGTCTATGATATCATCCAGGCTTTTAGCTAATAGAGCGATATCCTCCCGGTCGAACGGAGTAACAAAAGTACGGTGCAGGCGTGCAATGATTTCGTGGGTAATGGTATCTCCGATGTGCTCCAGCTCTTTTATCTCCTCCACCTTTTGCTCGATGTGTTCCCAGTTATCGACCAGTTCATTTAATACCTTGGCTGCTTTTACGGTATTGTGGGCACTGTCCTGAAATAGCTCGAAGAACTTCTCTTCACGGGGTATGAAGGGGATTCTCAACTGCTTGCTCTCCTTCTTCTGGCCTAGGATATTTTGAGAGGTCTTATTCGCTTTAGCTAGAAGGCCAAACTCAACCAACTACCAGTCTAGATTAGAGCAGTGCAATTGTCAACAGGGGTAGGGTGCAGTTTTTGTTATGAGAATGGCGGCCAGTTCATCCTGCAATGAGTAAATTGACTCAGATGAGCCATTAGTATATTATAATTTTGTGCCTGTGCCGGGTATGGCCATCGGCTATCTATGTTCTGTAATACCCGGCATAGTTTGCGAAAGGACAGTATGCCCGGAAACAAGCTGGATGAGTTTGCCCCAATCTTCTATCCCAAATCCCATGCAGTGATTGGGGCGTCGGCGGACTTGAGAAAATACGGTGGCAGGATACTTCAGGTATTACTCACTTTTGGTTACTCTGGCCCTCTTTACCCGGTAAATCCCCAGGAAACTGAGGTGCAGGGGATGAAGACCTATGCCAGTGTCAAAGATATCCCTGAGACGGTTGACTTCGCCACAATTACTGTCCCGGCGCGGGCAGTGCCGGGAGTCGTTCAGGAGTGCCTTGATAAAGGGGTCAAAGCAGCGCAGGTGCTCAGTGCTGGTTTCCGTGAGGCAGGCGAAGAGGGGGCAAGTCTGGAGAGGGAACTGGCTGAGATAGCTGCCAGAGGTATCCGTATCGTCGGCCCCAATTGCTTCGGGGTCTACTCTCCCGATGGTGGTATCACCATTCTACCGGGAGCAACCTTGCCAAAGGAAAGCGGGCCGGTGGGCTTTATTAGCCAGAGTGGTGGTTACGGTATTCGTGTGCCGCGTCGTGCTGAAGGCCTTGGTATCAGGTTCAGCAAGGTGGTCAGCTACGGCAATGCCTGCGATATCAATGAGTGTGACCTGATTGAGTATTTTTTTCAGGACTCCCATACCAAAATAATCACCGGCTATATCGAGGGTGTCAAAGACGGCCCCCGTTTCTTCAAACTCCTTCAGGAGGTCTGTCGGACAAAACCGGTAATACTGTGGAAGGGTGGCCTCACCGAGGGTGGGGCGAGGGCAGTGCAGTCTCATACTGCCTCGTTGGGTGGTGAAGAAGAAATCTGGGACGCTGTTTTCCAACAGACTGGCGCAGTACGGGTTACCGGTCTTGAAGAACTGCTGGATACCATGCTTGCTTTCCTCTATCTGGAGCCGCAAACGGGTAGCCGGGTCTGTCCTATCGGGGGTGGTGGTGGTATCGGTGTGGCGGCCAGCGATAGCTGTGAGTGGGTGGGGCTTGAAGTACCGGTTTTTCCTATCGAGCTTCAGAAGAAGCTAATGTCGATAGTTCCGGCAGCCGGTGCCAGTGCCCGGAATCCGGTAGATGTCGGTAGTCCCGGTCCGGTACCGCCGATGCTTAAGGCAGCCATGGAAATAGTTGCCGCCGAGGCAGATATTGATATAATCATCGTGGATGAGATTGATATGACTATGATGGCTCGGCCTGGTGGTCCAACAACGCAACCGCCAGAATTGATTAACGAGCGTGCCCGGGTACCGGTAGACATCAAAAATAGGTTCGGAAAACCGGTGGTCATGGTGATGCCTGTCGAGGCCATTGGGACTGAAACGCTCGAATCAGAAGGTACTAGGCGTCGCATCCGTGACTACTATATGGAGCAGGGATTACCTGTATACCTGACGCTGGAGCGGGCCGCCAAAGCTCTAGCTAACTTTATCGGTTATCACCGCCGCAACGCTATCCTATCGTCATAGCGTGGCGGAATTCAGACAAAGGGGGTTAGGCAATGTTAGTAGTTGCATGTGTCAAGCAGGTGCCGGATACCACTCAGGTACAGATTGACCCTGAGACCGGTACCCTGATTCGGGAAGGGGTGCCATTCATTGTCAATCCTTTTGATACCCATGCCTTGGAGGAGAGCCTGCGACTTAAGGATAAGTACGGGTTCCGGGTGGCCGCAATTTCGATGGGCCCTCCCAATACTGAGGTTACCCTGAAGAAGGCCCTGTCGCTCGGTGCCGATGAGGTCGTCCTCCTAAGTGACCGTGTCTTTGGTGGTGCGGACACACTGGCTACCAGTCGCGTACTGGCGGAAGCCATCAGGCGGCTTGGCGAGAAAGAAGAAGTTCTTATGGTTATTTGCGGTAAACAGACTATTGACGGCGATACTGCCCAGGTGGGTCCCGGTATCGCCAGCCGACTGGGCTACTCACAACTGACGTTGGTTGACCAGATAAATGATGTCGACCTGAGGGCTAAGACGGTAGTGGTCAGGCGTAAACTGGAGGGACGGCATGAGATAGTCGAGGCGCGCCTGCCGGCGGTACTTACTGTGGTACGTGAGATTAACCGTCCCCGCTATCCTACGGTACCGATGCGTCTCATGGCTGAGGGGGCTGAGGTAATGCTGTGGGATAACAAGGTCATGCAGCTTGACGAAGAGACCATCGGGCTGAGGGGCTCTCCTACTCAGGTGCGCCGTATCTTCTCACCGGAGCGAGTCAAGGGTGAGATACTGGGAGATGGCCTCAACAAGCCTGAAGAGGCTGCTAATCTATTGATAGACAGCCTGCTGGAAAGGGACATCATCTCTCTCTAGCCCCTTCTGGAGAAGTATTATTTTCCTATAGATAGCGGAGGCAAAGTGTGGAAGAGAAAAAGAAGAAGGTGAAGAGACCCCTTGGTGTGGCCCGGTTGATACCGGCGAAATGTATTGCCTGCGGTGCCCGCTGCCAGGCGGACTGTCGTGCTGATGCGATAACGATGAATGAGGCAGGTGAGCCAGTTTTCGATATCGAGAAGTGCACCGGCTGCCGCCGTTGCCTCAGAGTATGCCCGGCTGAGGCGATTGAAATCTACTTCACGCCGGAGCAGCAGAAGATACTCGATGAGCTGGCCAAAGAGAAGGGGGCCGAGGCCGAACCTGAAGTTGAAGAGATGGATGAAGAGGATGCCCGTATCCGTGCCAAGCTCGCTGAATATAAGGGTGTCTGGATTTTCGTTGAGCAGGTTGACGGTGAGCCGCACACCGTATCCTGGGAGCTGCTCGGGGTGGGCGCTGATTTAGCGAAGACACTGGATGTAGAGCTGTGTACCATAGTCATAGGCGATAACGTAGAGACCCTGTGCCAGGAGTCCTTTGCCTATGGCGCTTCCAAAGTCTACCTGATGGACCAGCTAGTGTTTCACCATTACCGTACCGAGCCTTATTTCAAAGCAATCTGTCATCTGGTAGATAAGTACAAGCCGGAGATTGTACTCATAGGTGCTACCGGACTGGGTAGAGACCTGGCCGGGGCAGTCGCTACCGAACTCCGCACCGGTCTGACAGCGGACTGCACCGGCCTGACCATCGATGAGAATCGGTTCCTGCTGCAGACCCGACCTGCCTTTGGTGGCAATGTTATGGCCACAATCATGACGGAACGTACCCGACCGCAGATGGCCAGCGTTCGGCCGCATGTGATGCCGATGCCGGAGCGGGACGACTCCCGTAGTGGTGAGATTATCCGTGAGTTACTGGATATTAAAGAAGAGGACATCGGGGTGAAAGTACTCGAGGTTCATGATTCTCGTAGTCATGCTGCCGAGGATGTTGATATTGCCGCCGCCGATATCGTCGTCGCTGGTGGACGCGGCATGCAGTCTATGGAGAATTTCAGGCTCTTGCAGGAACTGGCCGATGAGCTGGGCGGTGTCGTCGCTGGTTCCCGTAGTGCTGTCGAGGCCGGCTGGATACCGGTGGAACGGCAGGTGGGGCAGACCGGCAAGACGATTCGGCCCAAGATTTACATCGCCTGTGGTATCAGTGGTGCTATTCAGCATCTGGTGGGCATGCAGGACTCGGATGTAATTATTGCCATAAATCGCGACCGGACGGCGCCAATCTTTGAGGTAGCCACCTATGGTATCGAGGGTGATGTTTTCCAGGTGGTGCCAGCCATAACCGCCCGTATTCAGGAGTTGCGTGCCCGGGAAAAAGACTAGCTTATTCGCCGGGTGGTGTTTTTCCATCCTGCGGCAGATAACAGGAGGATATATGAGATGAATCCAGTCAGTGACTTGGGGGCAATTGGTTATCTTCTTTTCTGGGGTCTGACGGCCCTGGCGGCTGGTATCTTCCTATATCGCGGGGGACAGCTCTTACGTTACATATCACTGGGTAGAGGGAATGGAGGGGCCACACCGGGAATAAGGAAAGGACTGGCCGCTCTCTTTAACATCATCGTACAGGAGTGCCAGTGGAAGAACCTCACCCACCGCGACCGCGCGGGCGTTGGCCATGCCTTCATGTTCTGGGGCTTTATTCTCTTCGTCATTTACTACTTCCTCTTCATCGTCATCGCCTCAGGTTTTGGTATCTCCGACACCATGGAGCATAATGGTTTCTACGTTGTCTACGCCTGGGTGACTGATATAATTGCGCCCTTTATTGTCATTGGGGCTGTTTGGGGTATTCTTCGCCGCTACATCGGCAAACCTAAGCGGCTGGAAGGCCAGCTGACCTGGGAGGCATTGATAATTCTCATTACTGTCCTCATTCACCCGATAACCCATGTCGGTAAGATTGCTACCCAGATTGCCGCGGGACACCCTCCGGCCGGGCTGGGTCTCGCCACACCCCCGTTGAGCACGGCCGTAGCCAATTTATATGACGGTGCTGCCTCGCTGGAAGCCTGGTATGCCGCCTGGTTCTGGAGTCACTGGGTATTTGTCCTGCTGGTTCTGGCTATCATTGGTTACACGCGCTACCTGCATGTGATTGCTGCCATCATAAATGACCTCATTCGGTCGGCGCCGCCCAAGGGGATGGTCGGCCTGATTGACCTCAAGAACCAGGCCACTTTTGGCGTTTCCCGGGTGGACAATTTCACCCAGCGGGACCTCCTCGATATTCAGGCCTGTGTTGTCTGTGGCTACTGCCAAGAGAACTGCCCGGCCAACCTGACCGACAAGCCACTCAATCCCCGCCTGATTGTCCGTGATGTCAGGGCTAACCTGTTGGCTAACGCCCCGGCACTGCTGAAAAAGCAGGAGCCGTCGCTGGCATTGATTGGGGGCGAACGGGAGGGCAGTATTTCTGAAGATGCCATCTGGGCGTGCACTACCTGTGGCGCCTGCATGGAGGTCTGCCCGGTCTACATTGAGCATGTGCCCAAGATTGTTGAAATGCGTCGTGACCTGGTACAGATGAAGGCGAAGTTCCCCGAGGAGTTGCTTAACCTCTTTGAGAACTCCGAGCAGCGCAGCAACCCATGGGGAATTGCCCCGTCTGACCGTGCTAAGTGGGCGGCCAGTATTGATGCCCAGCCCTTCGAAGCTGGTAAGACCGAGTATCTCTTTTATGTGGGATGCGCCGGTGCCTTCGATTCCCGCGAAAGGCACGTGAGTCTGGCCATAGCCAGGATTCTGGACGCTGCCGGCGTTTCCTGGGGCATCCTAGGTCGGGATGAAAAATGCTGTGGTGATAGCCTGCGTCGTCTCGGCAACGAATTCGTCTATGACCGTATGGCGCGTGAGAATATCGCCCAGTTCCAGGAGAGGGGAGTCACCAAGATTATCACCGAGTGCCCACACTGCTACAGTACCCTGAAGAATGACTACCGTCAGTATGGTGTGGAACTGGATGTTGTCCACCATACCGAGTTCATCAACCAGCTAATCAAGGAAGGTCGCCTCAAGCTCAATGGTAAAAACAATGACCTGGGGAACGTAGTCTTCCATGATTCCTGTTATCTGGGCCGTCACAATGAAATCTACCAGGCGCCGCGCGAGGCGGTCGCAGCTGTTACTGGCGAAGCGCCGACTGAGATGGAGCGGCACCATAATAAGGCATTCTGTTGCGGCGCCGGTGGCGGACGTATGTGGATGGAGGAGAACCTCGGCAAGCGAATCAACATTGCCCGTGTTGAAGAGGCTCTGGAGGAGGCCCCGAAGACCATCTGTGTCTCTTGCCCGTACTGCATGGTGATGTTCGAGGACGGTCTCAAGGACAAAGATGCCGATGACCGGGTGCAGGTGCTAGATTTGGCTGAGATTGTGGCTGGGGCACTGGAGTAAATCCGGCAGTGTGAGCATATTGACTTTTACAGCGCTGTCCGCTACGCTAGATAAGACAACTGAATAGGAAATCCCTGGGGTGCCCGAGCGTGAGTGAGGGCTTAAATGGAGCGCAAGACCGGTGAGAGTCCGGCACAGTTCCGCCTGCTGTAACCACGGGCAATAGACCCGTTGGAAGTCAGAACGCCAGCCCCGAATTTTCTTGGTTACCTCCGCGGAGATGGGGGAAGTAAGTGACAGGTTATGAATCCCCTTGTTCGAGCGACGAGGGGATTCTATGTTTTTGAGGTGGAGGCCTAACGTTGGGTGTCGCAACTGGAGTAAAAGGGAAGGTGTCCGGCAGACTGAAAGGGCATGGCCGGTTTGCCATGGTTTTACTGTTTTTGGCGGTAGGTCTGGTCTTGGCGTTGTTCGTGGCCAGTATCTTCGGGACAGTGATGTTATCTCTATCGGATGTGGTCAAGATGACTATAGACAAGTTGCCTTTTATCGATTTGCAGGATACCTGGCGTGCCGCCGACGAGACGATCTTTTTCCAGATAAGACTGCCCCGTGTCGTTGCCAGTGCTCTGGTAGGGGCGGCTTTGGCCACGGCTGGTGTGCTGTTCCAGGGCTTGTTACGAAACCCGATGGCTGACCCCTACATTATTGGCACCTCGGCCGGGGCTGCCCTGGGCGCAACCGTGGCCATGGTACTTCCGATAGAACTCAGCCTCCTCGGCTTTGGCCTCGTGCCGCTGGCTGCCTTTATCGGTGCCCTGGGCACGGTATTTCTCGTCTATAACCTGGCGCGTGTCGGTGGCAAGACACCCGTTGTCAGTATGCTGCTGGCCGGGTTTGTGGTTAGTGCCTTACTGGTAGCAATAATATCTTTCATGATGGCTATCAGCGACCAGCTGGACCTCAACATTCGCTCGGTCTATTCATTTCTCATGGGGCATATCTCGGTAGTTGGCTGGGAATGGTCAGTTTTTATTGCCCCACTGGTGGTTGCCGGTGTGGTTGTAGCTCGTTTCTTTGCCTACCATCTGAACGCCTTTTCCCTGGGTGAGGAGGGCGCTGCCTATGTCGGTATCGAGGTAGAGCGGGACAAGATACTCATTCTAGCTCTTGGTTCAGTGCTAACGGCGGCGGCCGTCTCTATTGGAGGCCTCATTAGCTTTGTCGGACTGGTAATGCCGCATTCAGTACGCCTTGTTTTGGGGCCTGACCACCGGCTTCTCCTGCCAGCGTCAGCCCTGGCTGGGGCCATATTCGTCGTTTTTGCTGACCTGCTAGCACGGGTTGTGCTGGCCCCCACCGAGATTCCTGTGGGGATTGTGACCGCTATTGTCGGTGCTCCGTTCTTTCTTTATTTATTGCGGCGTAGCCGAAGGGAGTACGCTTTCTGATGATTGGTCTTAGTATCAAACAGGTCTTCTTTTCGTATGGTAACGGGTTAGTCCTACATGATATTGACCTATCGGTCGAACCTGGTGAGATGGTGGGGCTGCTTGGCCCTAACGGCTCGGGCAAGACCACCCTTATCAAGCTGGCGAGTGGTATTCTGAAACCCGGTCAGGGTGAAATCTGGCTGGATGGCTCCAATCTGAACCAGATAAAACGGAAGGCGGTCGCCCGCAGTATTGCGGTGATGCCTCAGCAATTCCATATCCCCTTTGCTTTTAGAGTGGGTGAAGTGGTGATGCTGGGACGAATACCATTTATTCGGACCCTTACCGGTGAGACAGAGGCGGACAGAGAGGCGGTGGGATACGCCCTGGAATTAGCAGGCATAAGTGAACTCGAGCAACGCCGTTTTGATGAGCTCAGTGGTGGCGAGCGTCAGAAGGTTATCCTGGCTATGGTACTAGCCCAGCAGCCCGAACTGCTGCTGCTCGATGAGCCGACGGTACACCTTGACATTACCCACCAGGTAGAGATTCTGGAGCTGGTGAGGGGACTGAACCGGAGGCAGGGACTGACCGTGGTCGCCGCTATGCACGACCTCAACCTGGCCTCTCTCTACTTTGACCGGCTAGTGCTGCTAAAAGAGGGCAGGGTGCTGGCTGACGGGACACCAGCCGAGGTCATCACCGAGAACATGCTTCGTGAGGTCTTTGCGGCGTCAGTAAAGGTGGAGGCTCATCCGGCGACTGGTGCTCCTCATGTGGTCATCATGCCCGAGGAATCTGATCATTACTCAGTCGATTGACCAGCACTTTACCGTTCTTAATCACCATCTCTATCTCACCGGTCCTGCCAGCCTGTTCCAGAGGGTTCCCGGAGACTACGATGATATCCGCTAGCTTGCCTTCCTCGATTGTTCCTAAGCGGTGCCCCTGCCCCAGGTTCCCGGCAGCGTTTCGTGTGGCAGCCGCTATTGCTTCCATTGGACTGAGACCGGCCTCCACTAGCAGTTCCATTTCAATATGAACGCCTTTACCGATGACGACGCCGGGAGAGCCCGAGTCTGTGCCGGTGGCAATGCTTACCCCACTATCGCGGAGCTTCTTTACGGCTCGCTTCACCGCGGCGAATAACTTCGGGAACTCTTTTCTGTTTGCACCTGCTATGGCGAGAGTCGGTACGTAGTATGTGCCATTTTCCCGCATCATTGTGATGATGTCATCGGAGAACTCCGTAGCATCGGCTCCGGGTAAAATCCCATGTTCGATACTGTCTGCGCCTGCTCTGACAGCGTCTCTGGTCTCCTCTGGGCTGCCCGTGTGTACCATTGTCCGGAGATTGTGTCTGTATGCCTCATCCACCAATGCTTCCAGCACACCAAGGTCCAGCTGGGGGACATCCTGGGCAAGGTCCATCGGGTTTGTCCTGGAGTAGATAGCCTTGATACAGTCCACTCCTCCCTCCGCCAACTTCCTCACTTCTTCTCTGGTCGCTTCGGCATTATTAAATTGTCTCGTAGCATGTTCCACGATGTAGCGATTGCGTCTGTAGATAGTGCCTGCTGGATGCCCGCCGGGGGCGGTAAATATTGGTCCGGGTGCAAATACTCTGGGTCCGTTGAGCTTGCCCGACTCAATCCTGTCACGAAGTTTAATAATGTGTGGATAGTTGTCGCCGGCGCTCCTGATGGTGGTGACCCCATTCTCGATTGCCAGTCTTCTTCGTTTGGCAAAATTGCGCATATAGTCCCACACAAATGAGAACATGTCTAAGAAAGAGACCTGGCCAACCGGCCTGCCAGGTTTATCGATGACAAATCCACCGAGGTGGAGATGGCAGTCAATCAGACCGGGCATAATCACCCGACCGCCCAGGTCAATTGCCGGGGCTCCTTCGGGATAGGCAATGTCTGGCCTGGCACCCTTGATGATATTTGCCTCTACCAGCACAGTAGCCTTTTCCACGGGTTTTTGTCCGGTGCCGTCAATCAGGGTGCCGTTAGTCAGTACCAGCATCTTCACAACCTCTTGCCATCGTCATTGAGATATTTCTAGCAGACCTTTCATCAACTGTCAATTCCCTTATTATAGTTCGGTGGTCGAATCCTCCTGTTTCTCATGCGACTTGGACGTGGTATTATGTACCTGAAGGCAGGAGAACTGAGATGCACGAAGGTCATGACCATCACCAGGTAACAGGTGGCACGAGACCGTTACTGTTTGCCCTGCTTATCGTGTTAATCGTGATGGTCGCTGAAATCGTTGGTGGCCTGCTCAGTAACAGCCTGGCCTTGCTTGGTGATGCCGGGCACATGCTGGTGGATGCCCTAGCACTGAGTATCAGTCTGATTGCTATCTGGATTGCCCGGAGACCGGCTGATACTACCAAGACATACGGCTACCACCGTGTTGAAATTATGGCGGCGCTGACTAACGGCGTTATCCTGGTGCTGGTAGCTATCTTCATCTTCTACCGGGCCTACCAGCGCCTGCTTGAGCCTCCAGAGGTCGATTCGGCACTGATGATGGGGGTAGCGGCCATCGGTCTGGTGGCGAATCTTGCCGGGATACTGTTGCTGCGAAGAGCCAGCCACACCAGTATCAATGTCAAGGCTGCTTTCTGGCATATTCTCGGCGATACTATATCATCTCTGGGTGTAATTATCGGTGGCATCATCATTGCGATAACTGGCTGGGGTATCGTTGACCCCATCATTGCCATCGTTATCGGTGCTATTATCCTGTGGGGGGCCGCGCGGCTCGTCAGGGAGTCCAGTGATATCCTCCTCGAAGCTGTGCCTGGTCATATCCAGATGGATGAAGTCGGCCAGGCGATGATGAATGTTTCCGGCGTCAGGGATGTTCATGACCTGCACATCTGGACGATAACGTCCGGGATATACGCGCTCAGTGCTCATGTCCTGATTGAGGACCAGACGGTTGCCCGAAGCGCCGAAATCAGCCGGGCAATCGAGCAGGAACTAGCCAGGCGTTTTCAAATCACCCACACCACTTTGCAGTTGGAGTGCGAGAAGTGTGAAAGCTGTTCTGAAGGACTGGTATGTGGGATAACACGCCAGGGGGCACATTGAGAGGTTGAGTTATGAATAGTGAGAGCAGACCAGAGGTACTTATCTCCAGCAACGAAATAGCTGCCACCGTAGACAGACTGGCAGCCGAAATCCGCCGTGACTACCTTGGTAAGGACCCTCTACTCCTCGGTATTCTTAAAGGCTCCTTCATGTTTATGGCTGATTTGATTAGGCTACTTGATTTTCCGCTTGAGGTTGAGTTCGTTCGGCTTTCCAGTTATGGTCGGGGTACGGAGAGCTCCGGTAAGATGAACGTCGTGCAGGGACTTCGCTCCACTGTCAAGGGCCGAGATGTGCTGGTTGTCGAGGATATCGTTGATACCGGCCTGACGGTTGCTTACCTGATGGAGTATCTGAGTAAAAAGAGACCGGCCTTACTCAAATTGTGTGCTCTGCTCGATAAGCCCTCGCGTCGGCGGGTACCGGTATCAATCGATTACATTGGCATCACCGTGCCTGATAAATTCCTCGTTGGCTATGGGCTCGACTGTGATGAGAAGTACCGTAACCTGCCGGATGTTTGTATTCTGGAAGGCGAATAGGATTGTCTTCCTGCAAGTTTATAGGACCGATTTATGAATGGCGTTGCATTAGAAGAGATGTTCGAAACCTATCTTGAAGAGGCCAGAAATGTACCATTTATCGGCTGGAATTTTGAATACCTTACAAAGACGGGTAGAATGGTTGAGGCACCGGTAAAGTGGAATTATTACAATATAGTTCTTCCTTATTTGCTGAAAGCCGAAACCATGCTGGACATGGGGACGGGAGGGGGAGAAGTTCTTTCAAGGTTTCCATCCCTTCCCCAAAATACCTTCGCTACCGAGCAGTACAAACCTAATGTAGCAGTGGCTCGGGAGCGGCTGGAGCCGCTCGGGGTGAAGGTCTTCGAAATTCAAGAAGAGGAGCCCCCTTTCAATTCAAATCTGCCGTTCGATAACAAGTTCTTCGACCTGATAATTAACCGGCACGAAGCCTATTACCCCGGGGAGCTAATGAGAATACTGAAATCTGAAGGAATATTTATCACTCAACAGGTTGGGAGTATCAACGCACTCAGTCTGAGGCAGTTCTTAACGGATAAAGATGAGACCACAGCAAACTGGAATCTGCAATCTGCTGTCGAGGAACTTAAATCAGCCGGATTTAACATCCTTGAGCAGCAGGAAGATATCCAGTTCTACAGGTTTTACGATGTTGGCGCTGTTGCATATTTTATGAAGGCGATCCCTTGGATTATTGGGGATTTCACGATAGATAAGTACAAGGGCCGACTCTGGGAACTGCATATCCAGATTCAGGAGAATGGATTCTACGATACCCCACTGCATCGGTTTATTGTTGTGGCACAGAAAGGGAGTTCGATTTGATAGACGACGTCAGTGATATCCAGTCGTATTATGATGGAGCGGTAGAGCGAGAAGATGGACGGCTCGAACGCCACCAGCTTGAACGCGACTTGACCTGGCGTTATCTGGAGAAGTATTTGCCTTCAACAGGTACCGTGCTGGATATCGGTGCTGGGACAGGAGCATACACGCTTGAGCTGGCCAGGCGCGGGTATGACGTTACGGCTGTTGATATTTCAAGTAATCTTATTGAGCTATGCAAGCAGAGAACATCGGACGAAGGACTTGAGAAGAATGTAAGGTTCCTTGTTGCAGATGCACGGGACCTCAGTGCCATTAAAGACGATACCTTTGACGCTGTTCTCCTCATGGGTCCACTCTATCATCTGGTCTTGGAAGAAGACAGGAAAACGGCGCTTAGGGAGGCATACAATCGATTGAAGCCGGGAGGAGTGATATTTTCATCTTATATCAGCCGATATGGCATTTGGGGTGATGTGATGAAGAACATCCCTGAGAGTATTGAGGATCAGGTGGCTGTTCGTTCGGTACTGGACTCTGGGAGAGACCCGGAAGGAACACATGCCTATGACTTTCGTGCGTACTTTGCGAAGGTGTCTGAGGTAGCACCGCTACACGAAGAAGTAGGATTCAAGACGTTGGTTGTGGTAGGAGTAGAGCCAGCGATATCGGCTGACGATGAGAGCTATAACAGGCTCGAGGGCACGAGGAGGAAGCTGTGGCTTGATTTGATGTATGAGATTAGTACTGAGGAATCTATCATTGCTGCCTCACGGCATCTGCTGTATATTGGCGTGAGGCCGGAGGAAAAGCTGTATTAGGGGGGATTGAGGTTGATAGACAGCCAATTAATTAAGGTAGCTAGGGGCGAACAGCCTGCCGACCTGTTATTCACCAACGCTAATGTGGTCAATGTCTTCACCGGTGAGGTAGAGCAGGGAAATGTTGCTGTCAAGGGGCATTTTATTGCAGGAGTGGGTAAATACCACGAAGCTAAGCAGGTGATTGACCTAGATGGTAAATACCTGGCCCCCGGTCTCATCAATGGCCATACTCACCTGGAGAGCTCGATGCTGGATGTCGGCCAATATGCTCGGGCAGTGGTGCCGCGTGGTACGCTGGCGGTGGTGACCGACCTCCACGAAATAGCTAATGTCTGCGGCCTGGAGGGAATGAGGTATGTCCTCGACCGTGCCCGCTGCCTTCCACTAGAGCTTTTCCTGATGGCCCCGTCATGCGTACCCGCCACCCACCTCGAGACTGCCGGTGCACAATTAGACGCTGATGACATCCGCCGGGTGCTGAGGTGGCGCCAGTGCATTGGCCTGGGGGAGGTAATGAACTTTCCCGGTGTGCTCAGTGCCGACCCACAGGTAATGAGTAAAATTGGGTATGCTGCCGGAAAGGTAGTCGACGGCCATGCCCCCGGTGTAAGCGGCAATGACCTCAATGCCTACGTGGCGGCTGGCATTCGCTCTGATCATGAGTCGGTTACTTTTGAGGAGGCCAGAGAGAAGCTGGCACGGGGGATGTACGTCATGATTAGGGAGGGCTCCTCCGAGAAGAACCTCGAAGCTCTCCTGCCCCTAGTCACCGACAAGACCTACAAGCGGTGTCTCTTCGTGGTTGACGACCGTAGCTGTGTCGACCTGCTTCGTGATGGCGATATTGATTCCGTGGTCAGGAAGGCAATTCGTCTCGGGCTTGAACCGGTGCGGGCGCTCCAGATGGCGACCATTAACGCTGCCGAGCACTTTCGGCTGGAACGACTTGGCGCGGTCGCTCCCGGCTACTTGGCCAACCTCATTGTGTTTAGTGATCTGTCTGATTTCAGGGTGGAAAGTGCTTATTATCATGGTCGGCTGGTTGCCAGAGAAGGCGAGCCTCTCTTTCAGGCAGGAAGAAGCGCGGGAGGACTAAATAATGCCGTCAGGATAAAACCGCTAAATGCCGAAATGCTGAAATTGATGCCCTCTGGCGAAACGGAGTATGTCGTTGAGATTGTACCTGGCCAGATTATCACCCGAAAGCGTCAGGAAAAGGTGAAGATACAGGAAGGGCTGGTTGTGCCTGATATCGACCATGATATCCTGAAGCTGGTGGTGATTGAGAGACATAAAGCTACCGGCAATGTTGGAGTGGGGCTGGTCACGGGGTTCGGTCTCAAGTATGGCGCTCTGGCCTCTTCGATTGCTCACGATTCTCATAATATAGTCGCCGTCGGTACCAGTGACGATGACATTATTGAGGCGGTTCGTGAGATAGAGCGGTTGCAGGGTGGTCTGGTAGTGGCTGATAGCGGTCGCATGGTCGCCAGTCTGGCCTTGCCGGTTGCCGGACTGCTCTCCGATGAGCCGCTGGAAAAGGTGGTGGCCGGGCTGGAGAGTGTCGAGCAGGCTGCTGTCGAGTTGGGCACCACGCTGACTTCTCCCTTTTCGACTCTCTCCTTTGTGGCCCTGCCTGTCATCCCCGAACTCAGATTGACCGACCTCGGGCTGGTTGATGTCAACGAGTTCCGTCTGATTAAAAAGTCTTGATTCAGCGATAAGTGTAACGAGGCAGAGGGAAATTTAACACCCTCTGCCTCGCTTCTTGTAAAGCTGTTAGTTGGTTTATTCTTTCGGCGGCTGTGGTGGTGCTGGATTGACCAGTCCGGCCATGAGTGTCGTTGGCAGAATGCTGTCGAGTTCATCCAGGGTCCACCGGCCGTCCTTGACGATGGTCTTTATCGGTGCTGGCTGCTGGTACAGCGAAAAGTTCCCGCCGGCGGCACCAAAGCCCTGCCCGTTGATATTGGCAGCGGCATCGCTCGCCAGCCAGACCACCAGTGGCGCTACGTCATCCGGGTCTCCCGGACCAGCCCGGCGTGGCTGCTGGCTGCCTCCGCTCAGACCTCTCTCTGACCTGATTTGTCTGGCTGCCATTACTTCGTCGGATAATGTCATCCGGGTACCGGCACCAGGGGCGATATAGTTGCAGCGAATGCCATACCTGCCGAGGTCGCGGGCAATAACACGGGTGAAACCGGCGATGCCCGCCTTGGCGGCGCCATAGTTTGCCTGGCCTGAGTTCCCTATCAGTCCCGATGTTGAGCTCATGCTGATGATGCACCCGCTTCGCTGCTGACGGAAAATTACCGCCGCTGGCTTGGTGCAGTTGAAGACCCCATAGAGATGGACCTTGATAACCGCATCCCATTCCTCCGGAGTCATGTTGAAGACCATGCGGTCGCGAAGGATACCGGCATTGTTGACCAGAACATCGAGTTTGCCGAAGCTGTCAATGGCGGACTGGATGATTTTTTCACCGCCCTCGACGGTGGCGACTGATTCGTAGTTGGCTACGGCCTCACCGCCCTTGGCCTTTATTTCCGCTACCACTTCATCAGCCGGTGCCTGTGCGCCTCCACTGCCGTCAACAGCACCACCGAGGTCGTTGACAACTACCTTGGCGCCTTCTTCGGCCATAAGTATGGCGATTCCCCGGCCAATACCACGGCCTGCACCGGTGACTATTACCACCTTGTCTTTTACCCTGTCACCCATCTTTTTCTCCTGTCTGGCTACTTACGTTTACAGTGAGTTTGTGTGCTTGCACCTGATACCTGATATTACTCCTTTGGTGGTTCGGGTGGAGACGGGTTCACCAGTCCGGCTGCCAGCGTCTTTGGCATCATGTCGAATAGCTCGTCAATGGTGTAGCCACCTTGTTTGGTCTCCGTCTTTTCTGGTATAGGCTCGGAGTACAAGCAAATCCTGCCTGTCTGTATTCCAAAGGTCCGGCCATTGACATTGGCGGCATCGTCTGAGGCCAGCCAGACAATTAGGGGGCCGATGTCCTCAGGCCTTTGCGCCGCCATCATTTTTTCAAATTCGGCTCCCCGGCCAGCCCTCTCGGCTGCCTGCCGCATGTCATCACTGACGGTCATACGGGTACCGGCAGTTGGCCTGATGGCATTACAGGTCACACCGTACCGGCCCATTTCCAGGGCCAGAGTCCGCGTGAAGCCGACGATGCCTTCTTTGGCGGCGGCGTAGTTCGACTGTCCCCTATTGCCCAGTCCCGATGTTGATGAGGTATTGATGATACGTCCACTTCTCTGCTGTCGGAAGAGGACACAGGCTGGTCTGGTAACGTTGAAGTGGCCATAGAGATGGACCTTGATAACCGCGTCCCACTCCTCAGGGCTCATGTTGAAGACCATCCTGTCTCGCAGGATACCGGCATTGTTGACCAGGATATCCAGCTTACCAAAGGCGTCGATTGCCGTCTTAACGATGTTCTCGCCGCCTTCCACGGTTGCCACTGAATCGTAGTTGGGGACGGCTTCTCCTCCGGCCGCCTTGATTTCCTCTACGACCTTGTTAGCGGCTGCGTCGGAGCTGCCGGTACCATCAACAGCACCGCCGAGGTCATTCACGACAATCTTGGCGCCCTCCGATGCCAGTGCCAGTGCCTCTCCCCGGCCGATACCACCACCGGAGCCGGTGACAATAGCCACCTTCCCCTTCAATCTGTCACCCATGTTTGAACCTCCTGTTATTTAATAACTTTGATTCCAAAAAACCGCTGAAATCTCTCCTTGCGGCGGAGATTGAATCCTGAATACGGGGTATTCGTGAAGGCAGTATACTGAGGCTCTTCTGTTCACAAACCAACCAGACGATTTCCTACGGTAGTATATCGGTCCTGCTGTGTGACAGCAAAAGAAATTCTATAACTTTTACCGTTTTCTGTCAAACTTACAGGCTGCTGATGTCTTTGTCTAAGCCTTCTCCTGTTCTTGCCCCGTCTCACCTTGTATCAACCGCTCCCCGTACTCCAGCAGGGTCTTAGCCCGTGCCGGTGATACCTTTTTCTGTTCCAGGTAGGCTTTGAGTGCCTCTATCGGGGTTATCTCTTCGGCGGCTCTGTTACCTATCCTGAGACGGACTTCGCGTTTGATGTCCCTGGCAACGGTGAAGTAATGGGCTTCCTTGAGGGCTTCGCGAATTTCGGCATCACTGAGCTGCCCTTCTATCTCTGATGGCAATGTTAGCTGGAGGCGGACAATGGCATCCGCGACCTTATCAGCCTGCTCAGTGATTGCCCTGACCACGGTGGTGGTTGGGTCGGTATCGTTCGCTTCAAGGTTTAGGCTGATGGTGAGAAAGCGCCGTCCTGCTACCGGGTGGAACTGGTAAGTGGCCTCCTGTTTGCTTCCAGTCTCGCTGGGCTCAATATCTACAATGTAAAAGCCCTTATTGTCGGCCTCCTCGCCGAAGTCGAGCCGTTCCAGGCTACCGGCGTATATGGTCGGCGGATTTTCAGAAAGGACCTGGCGCTTGTGAATGTGGCCGAGAGCAACATAGTCAAAGGCAGGATTGGCCACGTTACTCAGCAGCAGGGCATGCTCCTGTCCCAGTGTCATTGACTTCTCCGAGCCAGCGGTCGCTCCGGCCACCCAGACATGGGCGGCCAGTATGGCTGGCAGGGTGGGGTCAAGCCTGGCAGTGAAGTCGGTGGTGATGCCGGTCAGAATCTGCTGGAGCTTCTCGTTTATCCCGTCGAAGTTAAGCTCCTTAGTCTCTTCCCGGCTCAGCAGGGAGCTACGCCTCAGCCAGGGCAGAGCGGCTACCTGTACATCACCGCTGGCGGTTGGTATCCGGTAGATATCAGGTTGGCTGGCCACATAGACGTTCTGGACGGCCAGGATGTCGAAGATTTCGGTTGATGTTGCCCGCCCGATGGCGTTGGGCAGGTCGTGGTTTCCGATGAGCAGAAACACGGGGATGCCTGCAACAGCTAGGCGGTTTATACGCCGGGCGAATTCCCGCTGCTGGGTCTGGCTGGGTTCTCGACTCTTGTAGGCATCGCCGCAGAAGAGGACAAGGTCAACCTTGTTATCCAGGGCGTAGTCTACAAGCTGGTCGAAGGCGCCGAGAAAGTCATTAAGGCGTGAAGACAGCCCGGTAGCCCGGTCAGGTCGCCCGTAGGTCTCGACTCCGAGGTGAAGGTCAGCAAAGTGGACTATTTTCAACTTACACTTCCCTGTAGTGTATTCTGAATTTCCAATTGATGGTCGTTTTCTGATGCTCCTTGACGTATTTTATTGCCTTTCTGCCAAATATGAAACCGTAAGTCTGAACTATTTTGTCTACCGTTCGATAGTACTGTATTGAGTAATAGTCCTGGTGGCTGAATCCCATCTGTGTTAGTGTTTCATCAGCCACTCCCTCGATATCGAGCCCAGTCGTACGTCCTTTACCGAGAATAACCGGTGCCAGGTCCCCGCCATACCATCTTGGAGCAACATTAACCGCAATAATATACCCGTACCTTTTCGTAATCCTTTCGGCTTCGCTGATGAATTTGGAGATATTCTCTCGGCTTGAAAAATTTCCTCCCGTAACGGCAATCGCTGCATCGACTGAGTTATCATCCAGAGGTATGCTCTCCGCCCAGCCTTTCTTGAATATTACATTTTCCAGTTTTTTAGCTTTGGCATTTTCAACAGCCAGTTCTCTCATCGCGTCTTCAGGCTCGATGCCAATCACGAGTCTGGCGTATCCTGCAATTTCAAAGGTTGATATTCCAGAGCCTGACCCGATATCTGCAATTGTCTTGTTTCCGAAACTAAATAGTTTTTTGGCAACTTCTATCCAGCTCTTGCTGTAGGGCACGCTGGTAAACTCGTCATAGACCTCGGGATAGTCCCGGTAGAGAATATCCCAGCGGTTTTCTATCGTTTCCGGTCGTCCGATATCTTTCACTGTTGTGGCACACCCCATTACCCAGAAAGAAATAGCGGAGCCCCCTCTTCAAATCCTTAGCTATTCTATCAGGGTCAGGACTTCTTTTAGAGAGGATATTACAGTACCGTTCCAGTTCTCACGCTCTGCATCTAACCGATACATATCAGTGATATCCTCGTCCGGGACACGTATCAAAACAGGGTGCATTCCGACCTGAGCAGCCCCGGTCAGTTCCTGACTGCCTCCATCGCCAATATAGAGACAACTCTGCGGTTCAACCTTTAATTGCTCCGTTAGTACATGGTAAATGCGTGAATCAGGTTTCGTGAAGCCCACTAAGCAAGAAAACACTGCCACGTCAATAAGTGAAGCGAAGGGCGTGTTCTGCCAGACCTTTACCACAACATCAGAACAATCACTGATCAGTCCGGTCTTGTGGCCGCTCGATTTTAAGTAAGAAAGTACTTCTGTGGAGTCTGGTCGAGGGGTTATAGAACGTCTCGTGTAATCAAGATGTATCTGTGCAGCGAGTTCAATTTGCGTATGTTTTGAAGGTACTCCAAGCTTCTGGCAGATATACTCAAATTTGGCTTCTGTGTTTTTAAATACGCCCAGGGCTCCCTCATTGTATGTACTGAAGTACAGTTCTATAAAGTCGTCAGAAGACACTGAGAGAACCGAAGCTATTTGCTCAAGCATCTTTGTGCCTTCTCGTAGAGAGAATTTGTCAATTAATGTCCCGAACAGGTCGAAGACTACGGCAGCGTATTTCATGGTTCACTACCTGCCATTTACCCATTCTTCATAGATCTGGTTGCTTTTGTTAGTACATCGCGTAATAGAGGATGCATATCAGCTTCATCTAGTTCTTCGGTTGTAAACCAGCGTGCGTCTTCGGCGTCCGTTCGGGCTTTCACTTCTCCCCCCTTATAGCGGGCGAGAAAGTATATTAAGACGAAGTGATAAGAAACACGTTCTTCTTCATCCCTTATGATAGTATCGCCGACATCAAAGATGCACTCCATCTCAATTTCTGCGGAACATTCTTCAAGCACTTCGCGTTTGATGGCCTGGTAAATCGTCTCACCCAGCTCTATCCTTCCCCCAGGGAGACTCCATTTCCCCTTGCTAGGTTCGGTAGCACGTTTTATCAGAAGCATACAGTCTTCATGTAGTATCAGTGCGTGAACTGCAACCCTCGGATGTTGAGGGTACCATTTACTATTACTCTCAGGTTCCTTACTCAATTTGACCCTGCTCCCCCTTCTCCACCTTCCACACCTCCCCACCCGGGGGCAGGACAAACAGGTCTTCACCGTTTAGCTTGGCCTGCAGGGTGTTCTTCAGTTCAGCGATGGGGACACGTATCTGGTTCATGGAGTCGCGCTCCCGGATAGTGACGCGGTTGTCCTCCAGTGAATCGAAGTCCACCGTCACGCAGAAGGGGGTGCCTATCTCGTCCTGCCGTCGGTACCTTCGCCCGATAGCCCGGGTATCATCATAACTTACTGCCCACTGCGGGCGCAGGTCGGCGTACACGTCTTTAGCAAAGGCCCTCAGGTTCTCCTTCCGGCTCAGTGGCAGCACCGCCACCTTTATCGGTGCCAGGTCGGGGTGGAGCCGGAGCAACACCCGGATTTCATCTTTGTCTGGCTCTTCGGTGTAGGCATCGCAGAGAAAGGTGAGGGCAGCCCGGTCAACACCAGCAGCAGGCTCGACGACATACGGCAGGTAGTGCTCCTTGGTGTCGTCGTCGTAGTACTCCAGGTTTTTCCCGCTGTGCTCCTGGTGCTGCCGCAGGTCGAAATCACCCCGGTTGGCAATTCCCTCGAGTTCAGACCAGCCCATGGGGAACAGGTACTCAATGTCCGAGCACATGCTGGCGTAGTGGGCCAGCTCGTCTTCTGAGTGTGGCCGCAAGCGTAGGTGCTCTCGCCGGATGCCTAGTTTCACATACCAGTCGAGCCGTTCCTGTACCCAGTAGTCGAACCACTCGCCGTCGGTGCCAGGCTTGACGAAGAACTCGATTTCCATTATCTCGAATTCCCGGCTACGGAAGATGAAGTTCCCCGTGGTTATCTCGTTGCGGAAGGCCTTGCCAATCTGGGCGATACCGAAGGGAAGTCGTTTCCGGGTGGTGTTGACCACATTCTGGAAGTTGACGAACATCCCTTGGGCTGTCTCTGGGCGCAGGTAGACCACGGCGGCATCTTCCTCAACTGGTCCCATGAAGGTCTTGAACATCATATTGAACTGACGCGGCTCCGTCACCTCGCCACCGCAGGACGGGCACCGCTCACCCTCCAGCTGGTCGGCTCGCCAGCGGAGGTGACACTGCTTACACTCCACCAGCGGGTCAGAGAAACCTGAAACATGACCACTGGCCTCCCAGACGTGTGGATGCATCAGGATACTGGCGTCCAGCCCCACCACATCGTCACGTTCCTGCACCATCATCCGCCACCAGGCTTCCTTAACGTTGCGTTTTAACTCCACCCCCAGAGGGCCGTAGTCCCAGCAGCTGTTCAGACCACCATAGATGTCACTGCTTTGAAAGATGAAGCCGCGCCGCTGGCAGAGGGAAACAAGCTTCTCCATGTCCACGGTTGGTGCTGGTTCAGTCAATATTGCTACTCCTAAGGGTTATAGTGGGATAGTATTACTGGTTGCCCCGGACCTGCCGCATACTTCGGATAAAGAAAATGCCCAGGATAACGGCACCCAGTGCCATTATTATGAGGGCAATCACCCACAGGGGCAGAATCCGGAACTCGTATGAATTGTAGCTGAAAATGTCCAGCATTGCAAAGAAGAGAATAGCCTGCGGTAGGGCTATCATATTGCCCATGACCAGTGCTATGGTATCCAGGTTTATCCCGAAGCCTTCCATCTGCTTGAATGTGGTGCTCAGTTTGGTGACTCCCCAGGCGACTGCTATGGCCAGCAGGGTAAGGAATAGCTGCGGCAATAGTGCCCACAGGACGATTGTACCCCGCCCTGTCCACTCGTCTGGAGAGCCTTCGGCCCCGAAGCGATAGACGACTTCTTCTGGTAATAGCCGGTAAAAATAAGCTACTAGGGCAATGGTCAAAACAAGAACGGCCAGTGGCAGTACAGCAGAGCGCCAGTGGAATGCCAGACCAGTTGCTTCGGTTACTGGCTGCGCTGTTGTATCATGGGCAGTCTGCGGGCCGCTTCGGAGGAGAACAAGCATAATAGCTCCGATACCTAGGCTGAATATGAAGACTATACCTATGATTATTATGACAAGAAGCGTACTCATTGATATGCCATTTCGCGGTCGCCTAGAGGTTACCAGCTTTGAGGGATGATGTCAAAAGAAGGTATAATTCTTGGTAATTCTCACTGGAATCTTTTTGACCTGTGGTTTATCAAAGTGCTAGAATGTTTAGAATCAGGGCAGTTTTACTGACGAGGAGGGTCATAGCGAAATGGTTCTATCAACTGAGACCTACTATACTCGGCGCCCGGAGATACCGGCTTTTATCCATACCGAAAAGTGCTGGCCGGAGGTAGATAAGTATTCACCCTGCGAGGCTGTTTGCCCGTTACATCAGGATGTCCCCAACTACATTATGGCTATTGCTCAGGGTGATGCCAGCAAAGCACTAGCTATCATCAGAGAGACTAATCCTTTACCTTCCATCTGTGGACGTGTCTGCCATCATCCCTGTGAGACAGAATGCAATCGCAAGGTGGTGGACAGTCCAATAGCAATTCAGGCGTTGAAGAGGTTTGCTGCTGACTGGGGTAGCAGCAGGAAACCAAGACCAGCCAAGAGAAAGAAAGCAGAAAGAGTGGCTGTAGTTGGTGGTGGACCGGCCGGCCTTACTGCCGCTCATGACCTCGTGAAAATGGGTTACGGCGTTGCTGTCTTTGATGCTGCCCCAATGCCAGGTGGAATATTGACCTCGGCCATACCCGATTTCATATTACCAACCGAGGCCGTTCAGGCCGATATTGACTACATCGAGGCTCTAGGCGTTAAGATTCACAGCAATATTCGTATCGGCCGGGACATTGGTCTCGATACCTTGAGTCGCCAGGGTTTTGGAGCGATGCTGATTGCTGTCGGTGCCCAGAAAAGTGCCATGCTTAATATCCGTGGCTCGAAACTGTCCGGCATCATCCCGGCCCTTCAATTCCTTGGAGAAGCCAAACGGCGGGAACTGGTGGCGCTTGGTGGCAAGGTCTGGGTAATTGGTGGTGGTGCTGTGGCGATGGACTGTGCCCGTACTGCTCTCAGGCTCGGTGCCAGTGAGGTTCATGCCGCCTGCCTGGAGTGTCGAGCTGATATGCCAGCCTACGACTGGGAGATTGAAGAAGCGGAGAGAGAGGGTGTCAGCATTCACCCATCACTTGCCCCACAGCGGTTCACTTCCAAAGGCGGCTCACGGGTAAGTGGTATTGAATTCAAGCGCGTGGCCTCAACCTCTCTGGACAGCGAAGGCAGAATAAGCTGGACACTGATAGAGGGTCCGGGGAGTGATTTCTCGGCGGAGTGTGATACTGTCATTGTTGCTATCGGACAGGCTACGGATATGACCGGCTTCTCCGGTGGTCCGTTTAACATCAGCCGGGGAGGTGCTGTTGTGGTCAACGAAGCTACTGGTGAGACCAATGCCCCGGGTATATTTGCTGCTGGTGATGTGACCACTATCCGCGGCACTGTATCCGAGGCGATGGCTGCCGGGCGTCGTGCTGCCCGCTCGATTGATCAGTATCTCAGCGGTAGACCCATTGTGGCTGTCAAGGATGACCGCGAGATGATTACCATCAAGCCGGAACAGGTTCCCATCTATCTGAGTCGGCATGACCAGTGGGAAGTATCTAAATTAACAGCCAGACAGGCGATAACTACGTTTAAGGAGGTGAATCTGGGATATACGTTCTGGCAGGCAGTGGAAGAGGCACGGCGATGCCTGAATTGCCGGATGTGCGCTAACTGCGTGTTTGAGCGTGGGCAATTGTGTTTTGAGACAGCTGGACGATTATTATAGGCTGTAGGAGGAAGAAATGTGCTGGATGTGTGATGAGTTCGGAGACCCGGAGCACGGTAACGGTCTCTGGTATCTGAACCCGAAAAACTATGCAAGGAACATGTACAAGCTTCGGGCCCCTGGGGAGGGTTTCAAAGGGGCTGAGGCGGGTCTGGAAACAGGAGCACGTAGTGGCCCGTCACAGTTGGACCTGTTAAACGCCATCGAGAACAACGACCGGGCCGAGTATGACAGGATTACTGGTATAATGACAGCCAGGGGTCAGGGCAGCCAGATTGTCCCTCTGGATGATGCCGACAGGGTGCTTGAGCTCTGTTCCCCCATCGGTCTGATTGCCTGTATCTGCCGCAAAGGAATACGGGCCATCGACGAGAGGAATGAGCACGAGTACACATGCATGGGCATGGGGGTTGGCATGCTCAAGTGGGAACGCTGGCCGGAGCGATACAAGGGTGGTGTCGCCTTCGTCAACATTGATGAGGCCAAAGAGTGGAACCATGAGATGGACCGGCGCGGCTTTGTCCATATCCTGATGCTTTTCGGTGCGCCCTTTATCGGCGGATTCTGCCAGTGTGATTATCCTGATTGCGGTGCCATCCGTAACGCCGTCGATTTCGGTCTTGGCTCGCTGAAAGGCCATTACGTGGCCATGGTCGACTATGACAAGTGTAATGGTTGCGGCATCTGTGCCCAGCGGTGCCAGTGGGGCGCTCTCAAGTTTGAGGTTACTACGGAGAAGGCCAACGTCGATATCTTCAAGTGCTATGGCTGTGGTCTATGCGCCACCGGCTGTCCACGCGGGGCAATTAAAATGGAACCGCGTAGCAATGTACCGGCAGTCGCGGAGGTGTGGACATGACCTATGGATTGAAGATGGGGAGAAAGTTCCCCAAGATAACGGTCGACCTTGAGAAATGCACGGTTCCCTTCCTCTGCAAGCGGTGTTTGCAGGCCTGTCCGATGGGTTGCTTTCATGTGACCCGTGTTATGGCCAAGGAGGAACGACTTAAAGAGATGGACCCCAGGATTGACGGGAACTACATACTCTTCGCTACTCGTCGTGATAAGTGTACGGGATGCAATATATGCATTGATGTCTGCCCTGTTGATGCCATCACTATCGAGATGCCCAAGCAGGAACGAACCAGGCCCAAGGTTCAAGGCGAGCAGTGGGGGCAATAGGAGATAATTATGGCAAAAGCAAAAGCGAAGGACTATTTCAAAGAGCTTAAGAAGACACCCTATCCACTGTACGTTGCTCCCAAGCCGTACTCCTTTGACCTGAATGAGGACATGGTAGCTATGCTTCGGGCTGAGTTCGGAGCTGAGGGAGTCGCCGATAAGCTGGCCGCAGCCATTAAAGGCAAGAGTAAGGCTGATGTTGAGAAGACAGCTAGGGCATTTTTCACTGACCTTGGCAAGGCCTGGATGCAGAAGACAATCCAGCTGGGTGAGGAGTACTCGGACAGGACAATTGAGGTTGTTTTGGAGAGTGTTGACCGTCAGGGCAATCAGTTCATGCTCTGGCCTCACGTACCGCAGAGGTTTGTCGAGATTGCCTACCTAGGTACTCAGAACTTCCTGAAAGTTCCTATTATCCTGAACAATTCTGAGATCCTTGCTTACCGGATACCGCAGTGTGCTCTGTATGCTGCCATAGGTGAGAAGTGCGGTGCAAACGTGGCTAAGATGATGACCTGTTCCGGCTACTGCATGACGGCGCTGGACACGTTGCGTAAACACGTGGAGATGGAGCTGATTAACGAGCAGGTGGCATCTACAGCCAAAGAAGGCTACTGCGAGTTTTACGTAAGGAAGATATAGTCGCCACACCTCCAGGGAAGTCCTGTGAAGCTTGATAAGAAGGTTGCTGTAGTCACCGGTGCCGGCAGAGGTATCGGTAAGGCGATTGCTAACAGGTTCGCCGAGGAAGGCGCCAGGGTCATTGTCAGTGATATTGAGCTTTCTTATGCGGAGAATGTCGCCGGTAAGCTCAAGAGGGTGGGGTGGGAAGTCCTGGCCTTTAAAGCTGATGTCTCAAGCTGGTATGAAGTAGCCCAGATGTTCAAGGTGGCGGAGAAGCGCTACGGCGGAGTGGACATTCTGGTAAATAACGCTGGTATCAGGCGTGATGCTCCTTTACATAAGATGTCAGAAGATGACTGGGATTCTGCCATCGCCACCCAGGTAAGAGGCAGCTTTAACTGCGCTCGGGCCGCTCAGAAGTATATGGTGAGGCAGAATTACGGTAAGATAGTCAATATCTCCTCTGCGGTTCCCGCCAGTCTGGGTGAGCGGGGACAGACCGCCTATGCTTCCGCCAGTGCTGCTGTGCAGGGGTTCACCAAAGCCCTGGCGCTGGAGCTGGGTCGCTACGGTATTAATGTCAACTGTATTTGTCCCGAATACATTGACACGGAAATGGCCCGAAACTCTGCCCGCAAAGAGGGCATGTATCTTGATGATTATCGCCGATTTGCCACTGCCCGCATTCCCCTGAAGCGGATGGGTACTCCTGAAGATATTGCCAACGTTGCCCTGTTCCTTGTCTCGGACGAGTCCAGCTTTATTTCAGGGCAGGTCATCAATGTCAGGGGTGGTCCCTGAGCTAAAAAGGGGTAGGGGGAAGTAACAATGCACTATATGCCCGATACAGAGGACGAGGACTCGGCTGCGGAGACATTCTGGCCGGAGGGTTACAAGCAGGTCATCCGGGAAGAGGTACGGCGGACGGTGGCAGCTCAGCTTAGCAAAAAGAAGCGGTTCCGCCGCGTCTACAGGCAGGGCTACAGTGAGAGGTTCTCCAGCTACGAGGAGTTCCTTGATAAGGTAGCCGATATGGTGGTGATTGGTGCTGAAAATGGGGCTGATGATGCCTTCGATGAGATTGTTGATTCATTGATGGAGGAGGAGGCACTTCCGGAGCTGCGCCGGTATACTGGTTATTTCTGGCCGAATGCCCTGCCTCGTGACGTTAGAAAAGACCTCCACCAGGTAATTATCGATGAGTACAGTCAGGACGATGTCTACTGCTTTGCCTACAATGTGGGCTACAAGAATGATTTCAGTACTTTTGACGGCTACCTGAACCGGATAGCCGAATTGGTGGAGAACGGAACACTGAACGGGGCTAACGATGCGTTAGAAGGGATCTATCGTTCCTTTATGGAGTTGAACCGTCTGATGCCAGTACGGCGGTATCCCCGGCGGCTGAAAATGTGGTAAAGGCTGCAATTATAGCGAGGAAATATGAACAAGATAGCGATATGTGGCAAGGGTGGCAGCGGCAAGAGCGTCGTTGTCAGGCTCCTGGCCGGGAGGCTGCGCGAACGAGGGCAGCGGGTACTTGTGGTTGATGCTGATGAGTCCAACACGGGACTTCATCGTATGCTTGGCTTTGACCGTCCGCCGGAGCCGCTGATAGGTCTTCTTGGTGGCAAACAGAAGCTGGAAGAACAGCTTGAAGCGGCCGTAAGGGCGGGTACGCCCGAGATGAGTGTCGAGCTAATCCATCAGGAGATGCAACTAGCTGACATCCCACCAGAGTACATGTTCGAGACCGACAATGGTATCCGCCTGATAAACATCGGCAAGATACTGATGGCACTCGAGGGCTGTGCTTGTCCCATGGGCATCGTCAGCCGTTCCTTTTTGAAGAAGCTGCGCCTGGAGCCGGATGAAATCGCTGTTATTGACCTTGAGGCCGGGGTGGAGCACTTTGGCCGCGGCGTCGAGACCAGCATCGACTGTGTTCTTGTTGTCGTTGAGCCTTCAATCGACTCGCTGGAGGTCGCCGAAAAGATAAACGAGTTATCTGCTCAGATAAATATCGCCGACGTCTGGGCTGTTCTCAACAAAATCACCTCGGACGATATTGCCGAGCGGCTACGTGATTACTTAGACAAGCGGGACATGACCGTTATCGGTGTTATTCACCAGAACCAGGAGATTTTTGAGTCCTGCCTCGAAGGGCGCCCGATAGAGGGTGATGCCGCCGCTGAGGACATCGACAAGATACTGGACTTCCTCTTTCCGTAGGGATTGCACTTAAATCTGATACGTACTAAAGGTATACAATCTCATGTTATTTGTGATATATTCAGACCGTTATGGAAGTATTGCTGAAAGCTGATCTCCCCCTGCCCCTCTTCATCCACGGTAAAGTACGGGACATCTATGAGCTGGGCGACCACTTGCTGATTGTCGCCACCGACCGCATATCCGTTTTCGATGTCGTCCTCCCCGACGGCATCCCGGACAAAGGGCTGGTGCTCAACCAGCTCTCCGCCTACTGGTTCAACGAGACCCGGGGACTTGCTACCAACCATGTGATAGAGGTCGTTGAGGATGTCGGCTGCCTTGATGCCTATCTACCGGAAAAAGACCGTTTTCAGTATCCTGCCTATCTGGCAGGCCGTTCGATGGTCGTTCGGAAGGTGAAACTTATCCCGGTAGAGTGTGTCGTCCGGGGCTATCTGGCTGGCACGGGCTGGCTGCAGTACCAGGAGAGCAGGTCGGTCTGTGGGGTTCCGCTGCCGGATGGTTTACGCGAGAGCGAGGAGTTGCCCGAGCCGATTTTCACCCCGACCACCAAGGCTGAGGCCGGACATGATATGCCGATGAGCATGGATGATGTTAAGGGCCAGCTTGGTGAAGCCCTGGCCGAGGGGTTGAAGGACAGTTGCATTTCTATTTACAGCTTTGCCCGTGAGCGTGCCCGTGACCGTGGTATCATTATCGCCGACACTAAATTTGAGTTTGGCCTGGATAATGGCGAGCTTATCCTGATTGATGAGCTGCTGACTCCCGATTCCAGCCGTTTCTGGCCTGCCGACCAGTACCAGGTTGGGCGGTCCCAGCCCAGCTATGACAAACAGCCGGTCCGTGACTGGACAGAGGCGACGGGGTGGGACAAGAGCCCCCCGGCCCCCATGCTCACCCAGGAGGTCATTGACAGTACCACACAGCGCTACCGTGAGGCCTATGAACGGCTGACCGGTCAGAAGCTAGGGGAGTATTAGGCGCGGCTGTTAACCTTCTATGCGGTCCTTGGTGCTCGGTATCTCGCCACCAAGGCGCTCATCCACCCGTGTAGCCATATCAAGTGCCCTTCCTAGTGCCTTGAAGAGTGCCTCGGCTTTGTGGTGGTCGTTGGTGCCGTAGGCTATGCGGGCATGCAGGTTTAGCCGGGCTTCGATAGCGAAGGACTCGAGGAAATGCCGGATGAGGTCAGTGGGGAATCCGAGCATATCGTTTTCACTGAAAGGCAGTTCGAGCACTGTATAACTGCGACCACTGATATCGACCGCCACCGTTGCCAGGGCGTCATCCATTGGGACGGAGGCATCGGCCATACGGTTTATGCCCCGTTTCTCCCCGAGGGCTTCCCCCAGGGCTTTGCCTAGGCAGATAGCGACGTCCTCAGCAATATGGTGGACATCATCCCCCGAAGCCTTGATATTAAGGTCGAATCGGCCATGCTGTGCTACCTGCGACAGGAGATGGTCGAGCATGGAGATGCTGGTATTAATTTCGTGTTTGCCGGTGCCATCGATAACGAGCTGCAGCCTGATGTTTGTCTCACTGGTCTCACGCTCGACCGCCGATGACCTGCTGGCTTCTGGGGAGAGGAGCCGGAGCACACCCCTTAGAAAAGCCCCACCGGCTTCTATTTTACCTGTCCGCGTCCGCTGGTAAAGTACTCTGCTGCAACCAAGCCGGTCGGCCATCTGCTGGTCGGTATAGCCGTATTTCCTCTGTATTTCTATCGCTTCTGCAACTGGGTCCACTATCATGCTCCTGTTACGTATTCAATCTCTTCCCAGTAAGTCTGTAGCGTTTGCTGAAATGGTTGTTAACTATAGTAACATAGCAACAGACATTTGTCAATAATATGAGCGTAAAATTGTTAATCATAATAGCAGATTACTGTAAATAAAGTTTGCCATGCTTTACCGCTGACAAGGAGTCTCATCCTCACGAATAACTTGTTGTAGTTGTACTCTATGTACGAGTCAGGGTTCTATCTCCCGGAGCACCCTCATCAGGACATCGGTGTCTTCTGGTTTGCCGACGCTGATGCGGATGTAGTTTTGCAATAGTGGCTCATCGAAGTAACGGACCAGGATACCCTTGTTCCGTAGTTGCTGGTGCAACTGGTTAGCCTTGCCTTTGAGTACCTGGCAGAGAATGAAGTTGGCCGCCGATGGAATCGGTCTCAGCCATTCAACTCTACCCAGTTCGTTGAAAAGACGGTCTCTTTCAGCAGTGATGGCCTTTACCCGCTCTTGGAGGTAGTCCATGTCCTTTAGCGATTCCTCCACGGCTACCAGGGCGGCAACATTGACGCTATAGGGTATCTTTATCCGGAGCAGGTAATCAGCGATTGGCGGTGGGAAGAGGCCGTAGCCAATCCGTAAACCGGCTAGTCCTGCCCATTTGCTGAACGAACGTAACACCATCAGGTTATCGCGCTGGCTGACCAGCAGTGCCACCGTCTCCTGGCTGAACTCATAGTAAGCCTCATCAATCAGTACCGGCAGGCCGGTATCCAGTAACTCCAAGGCGTCCTCACGCGGCATCTGTGTCCCGGTGGGGTTATTGGGGTTGGCGATAATGATTATCTTTGTTTTTGGGCTGATGGCTGCCTTGACAGCAGCCACATCTACGGCGTACTGTTCGTCCCGGCGTATCTCGACCAGTGTGCCACCGCACAGTTCGGTGCTGAAGCGGTAGATACCAAAGGTCGGGACACAGTTTATTACCTCGTCCTTCGGGCTTACGAAAAGGCGCAACACGAGGTCGATTAAACGGTTGCTGCCACTTTCGGCGACAATGTGGCGGGCGTCAACTCCAACATATCCGGCCAGCAATTCGCGGAGCTTTTCCTGTCCGTCATCGGGGTAGATACTAAAGCCCGAGTAACTGGCCAGGGCCTGGTTTACCCTTGGCGAGCAGCCGTAGGGGTTCTCGTTGGCGTCCAGCTTGATGATGTTCTCGACCGGAACCTCGACCTTACCTTCCAGCGTTTCCGGCGATGTCGCTGCCGAGTAACCGCCGAAGCTGGCCAAATCCGGTCTTATCAATTTCTCGATTGTCTTTTTCTCAGTCATGGTCTTTTCCAAGACGTCTTTCTACTGCCCGGGCATGAGCTTCGAATCCTTCAGCTCTGGCGATGGTAATTGCCGCCCCACCCAGTTCCTCCAGATTTTCTTGATTCACAGTGACTACATTGACAAGCTTGATGAAGTCGGTGGCGTTGAGCGGCGAGCTGAAGCGGGCGGTCCCTTCCGTGGGCAGAACGTGGCTAGGCCCAGCCACGTAGTCACCAATGGCTACAGTTGCCCTTTCACCAATGACAACACAGCCAGCATTCGTCAGCTGGTCGATGCAAGATTTTGTGTCTTCTACCAGCAGCAGCACGTGCTCCGGTGCGTAGAGATTAGCCAGCTCGATTGCCTCGTCCATACTATCGACCACGGCTATCAGACCGTTTTTCTCCAGTGATTCGAGGGCTATCTCCCGGCGAGAAAGATTCTTTATTTGCTGCTCAAGCTCGTGGTTGACCTTACTGGCAAGACTTTTGGAGGTAGTCACCAGAATAGCGGCCGATAGCGTGCCATGTTCTGCCTGGGCGAGGAGGTCGGCGGCGCAGTATGCAGGGTTAGCGGTGTTGTCGGCTATGATTAAGACCTCACTTGGTCCGTAGAGTCCATCAATACCGACCACGCCGTAAAGCAGTTTCTTTGCCAGGGTAACATATATATTCCCCGGACCACATACCTTGTCCACGCTCGGAATAGACTCGGTGCCCAGGGCCATGGCGGCAATTGCCTGCGCTCCACCGATGGAGAAGACACGGTCAACCCCGGCAATGTCGGCTGCTGCCAGTATCACTGGCGGTATTTTCCCCGGAGGTGTTGCCAGAATGACTTCCCTGACCCCTGCAACCTTCGCTGGAATAGCCGTCATCAACAGGGATGATGGGTAGGGGGCCGTTCCACGGGGTGCGTATATGCCGACCCGGTGTAGCGGACGTACCGTCCAGCTCATTCCTTCGGCGTCTCCGCTCCAGAGGCTCTCTCTCTGCCTGGTGTGGAAGAAGCGTATCCTTTTGGCGGCTAGCTCAAGGGCCTCCAGCAGGTCGGGGGTGATTTTATCACGGGCCTTGGCTATATGTTCTCTGTCCACTTCCCAGGTTTCTGGAGTTACGCCGTCAAACTTCTTGGTGTAGTCACGGACAGCCGCATCGCCCCGTTGAGCGACGTCGTTGATGATGTCCCTAACAGCCTGCTCACGCTCATCACCACCAATCAACTCCCTTGGGATCTGCCGAGATAGCGTTGATTTGGCTGCCTCAAATCCCTTTATTATCTTCATATTACTCCCCCTCCACCGCCGCTCGCAGCTTACCTACGATTGACTCAATTCTTTCCTGCTTGACCAGGCTGGATGTCTCATTCCTGCTGCCGATTAAACAGCCAGTCGATTCGAACAGGGTATCAATGATTTTCAGGTTATGCCGGGCAATTGTTCGTCCTGTTTCCGTATTCTCTATTAGAAGGTCGGCATCCTCGGGCAGGAAGGCCTCGGTGGCTCCCCAGGTGGGAACGACCTTGTACATCCCGAGGTGATTGTCCCGGGCATATTTATCAGCGATATTGACGTATTCTGAGGCCACCCGGAAGGGTGTGGTCTGCTTGGCAACCAGCTGTCTCAGACTGTAGATGTCGTCAGCGGGCACCTCCCGACTGACGACCGCCACCATCTTCACTCTGCCGGACTTCAGGTCGAGGAGTTCGGTGACCGGGCTCGAGGGGAACATGGTAAGGTGGTCGGTGAGCCAGTCGTGACCCGTAACCGCCAGGTCGAAGTTACCGTTGGCCACCTGTAGCGGCATGTCCTGGGGCCTGATTACCTTAATGACCACGCCTTTCAGGTCTGTACCTGGTCGGCGGTTACCGTTCTCTGATGGGTAGTCCTCTACCCGAATACCTGCCTTATTAAGTAGCGTCACCGTGTGTGTTTGCTGGTGTCCGTCTGGCAGGGCAATACGAACGGTATCTTCGTCGGTCTGCCAAGGGTGGTAGCCTTTTTCAGCAGATATCGTGGCAGCTTTTTTGCTCTGGATTTCTGCGGTGAACGGTAATTGCCCTTCAATCGACCCCACTATCTCGCTGAGGTCTTTCTGCTCCCAGCTGTTTTTATTGGCGATAAGGAAGGCGCTGTGGTTGAGCAGGACGTTTACTGATACCAGACCACTGGCGAGCACCTCCTGCTCTGTGGGGTATGAGACCAGCACCAGGGCAGCACTCTCCGGTGGATAGGCTTCGGCGGCTCCCCACAGGGGAAACACGCTGAAACGCCGCAGCCGTAGGCCCAGGGCAAGATATTCAGCTAGGTTCGGGTACTCGCTGGCAATGCGGATTAGCTCTGTTTCCTCTTTCAACTCTTCTGTGGTGGGTGCTGGCTGATGGTGGCTGGCGGCTAGACAGACTACGCCTTCACCGTATCCCAGGTTTCTCAGTTTCACTAGGGCCGAGCTTGGGAACTTGATGGAAAGCTCCTCAACCCAGTCCAGCCCACATATGCCCAGGTCATAGTTACCGACGGCTACCTGGACCGGGATGTCCCGCTCGTTGAATACCTTGGCCTGGAGGTCAGGGAAGCGGCGGGACCCAAGCCGATAATTACGCATACTCTGGTTGTATCCTTCCAGACCCCACTCCGCCTTACGCAGCAAAGTGGCGGTTGTTTCCAGGAGGCGTCCCTTGGGCAGGGCTATCTTAACTGTCACCGTTTCCCCCAAGCAATGCCAGTACTTCTTTGGCAGTCCGTGCCTTAAACTCCTTTTTTGTGGTGGTGTCGGTGACAACGAAGCGTGGTGCCTCATTCTTGACATCAAGTATCCATCGGACGTCTTCTGTTGGCTGAGTTCCAAGGTCCATCTCCGCGCCGTACCCGGTCTCGCGGAGATAAGCGGCGATACGGAAGCCTTCCCTTATCGTTTCTGGCGTACTGTCCCCGGCTCTGATAAGAACTTTTTCTGGAAGCTGTCCATCAAGGGTTTCCGGTTTTACCAAGCCCATAAGTGGGTCGAGGTAGAGAGCAAAACCAGATGCCGGAACCTCTTGGCCACCCATCAGAGGAATCAGGGCATCGTATCGTCCACCCGCGGCCACCCTTTGTCTTCCAGCAGAGAGCTGGAAGATTATGCCGGTATAGTATTCAAAGCCTCTTCCCGAACCAATGTCAATCTGGTAGCTATAGTCCATGGCTTCCATGAGGTCGACAATGTCGATGAAGTTGTCTAGGGCAGGCTCAAACTCGGGCAGGTCCCGACGGAAGAGTGCCTTCAGGTTACGGAGAAAACCGGCGGATTGCCCTTTGGGATCGAGCAGAGGTGCCAGGGCCTCTCCGACCTCCGGTGTTTTTGCCTTCAGTCTGTTGAACACGGCTTCATCTCCGTCCAGAATCTGGTCGAATACACTGGCCTGTTCTTGCGAGGTTAGCCCGAACTCAGCCAGTAACGCTCTTATCAGACCGGCGTGAGATAGCTGCAATTCAACCTTCCTGAACCCCAACTTTTTCAGGATGTCCAGGGCAAGGGTTATCAGTTCTACGTCGGCAGTGGTTGAACCAGCTCCGATAAGCTCGGCCCCGCACTGCCATCTCTCCCTGGTCTCTTTCCCGGTCTCCTCGAAGATGAAGATATTGGTTACGTAGAAGAGCTTGGTCAGCCCCCCGTCCTGCACGGTGTCGATATAAGACCTGGCTACGGGGATGGTGGCATCCGGCCTGAGTACCACCCTCTCCCCACTCCAACCATCCCAGTCGAGGAAGGAGTATACCTTGCCCAGTGTGCCGGGTGTCAGTGTGCCGGTGGAGGTGAACAGGTGCAGGTACTCAAGGGTGGGCGTTCTGATTTCCCGGTAGCCTCCCTTGAGGCAACAATCTCTGAATATCCCCTCGATGAGACGGAACTTGGTCATCTCATCAGGTGAAAGGTCTCTGGTTCCCTTGCATCTCTGGACTCGCATGTTGTTTCCTTCGCCCAATGATTTTATGGTTAGTAATCACTCAATTCTACACTACTTTAGCTCACCACTCAACGCCCTTTGTTGAAACGCCAGTACGGCCATGTTATCATCAGGGTAGGTATGGTAGGTTGGGGTGATGTTTAGGGCGATACGCATATTAGTGCTGCTGGGATTACTCATCACAGCATTCGTGGCTCAGGGGGTTCAGGCAGCTTCACCGACAATTGTTGTCCTCACCATTGATGGGGTTATTAACCCTGTCTCGGCTGACTACGTGGCTCGTGGTATTGAAGAGGCGGAAGATATGAATGCCACTGCCTGTGTCATCCAGATGGACACGCCCGGCGGCCTCGATACTGCCATGCGGGACATTGTTCAATCAATCGTGGAAGCCCGGATTCCGGTGGTGGTCTATGTCTCACCGGCTGGAGCGCGGGCAGCTTCGGCGGGAGTGTTTATCACAATGGCAGGTCATGTTGCTGTCATGTCACCCAATACTGCCATCGGTGCAGCCAGCCCGGTGTCAATCGGTCCTGAGGGCGAGGTCGAGATGTCGGAGACGATGCAGGAGAAGGTACTCAACGATGCCGCCGCCTACATCAGGAGTATCGCCGAAGCCCATGGGCGCAATGTGGAATGGGCAGAGCTGGCTGTCAGAGAGGCCGTCTCTGCTACCGAACAGGAAGCACTGGAGCTTAACGTCATTGACATCGTTTCTCCAGACCTCGATTCACTCATCGCTGAGCTTGACGGCTGGGAGGTGACCCTGCTTGGTGGGGCGGTGGTCACCCTCGAGACGCAGGATGCCGTTGTCCAGTACGTCGATATGAGCTGGATGGAGGATTTTCTTTTCGCCATTACCGACCCCAACATTGCTTATGTGTTGCTGAGTCTGGCGACCCTGGGCCTGTTTGTTGAAATATCCAATCCCGGCCTCATTTTCCCTGGAGTAGCTGGTGGTATCTGTCTGGTGCTGGCGTTCTACTCGCTGGGTAATCTGCCGGTGAACATTGCCGGAATTATACTGGTGGTGGGGGCGTTCGGACTGTTCATCGCTGAGGTGTTTACCGAGACCTTCGGCCTGTTAACTGCTGGAGGTATTATCTCGCTTGTGCTTGGCTCGCTGATTCTGTTCAAGGGTGGCCCTCTCTTTCAGGTCAATCCGTGGCTTGTCGGTACTGTTGCTTTTATTATTGCTGCGGCAATCGGCTTCGTGATTACCCGCGTAGTCATTACACACCGACGCCAGCCAACTACCGGTTGGGAAGAGCTAGTTGGTAAGACCGCCGTGGTCAAGGCAGCGCTGGCACCAGAAGGTATGGTCCTGTATAAGGGAGAGCGGTGGACGGCGGTGTCCGAAGAAGGTCGGATTGAGCTTGATGAGAAGGTGACCATCGACCGGGTTGACAGTCTAAAGCTATATGTCCGCAGGCAGAAGAAGGAGGCAGGTAATTGAGCCCGCTGGTAATTGTCGGCATAATCTCTCTTGTACTGCTGGTGATTCTTAAAATATATTATATTCAGGATATTATTAAAACGTTTAAGAGACTGTTCCGTCGGTCGGTTACCGGCAGCGAAGGTCTGGTCGGCAAGACCGCTGTTGTTAAGACACCACTTTCTCCTCGAGGTACGGTCTTTGTGGAGGGTGAGAACTGGACGGCTGTGTTGGAGGAAGGCCGGGTCGAGGTCGGGGAGGAGGTGGTCGTCACTAGGGTCAATAATCTGGTATTATCTGTAGTCAAGAAATAGTCAAGGAGGCAATTGAATGGAAAGTTGGATTATATGGGCTATTATCGGTCTGATTTTGCTGATTCTTATTCCAGCAACGATCAAAATTTTACCCGAGTACGAGCGGGGCGTTATTTTACGCCTGGGGCGGTATCTGGCGACGAAGGGGCCTGGTTTCTTCTTAATCATCCCCTTTGTTGACACCATGCGTAAAGCTGACCTTCGTATCATCACAATGGATGTGCCCCCGCAGGAGGTCATCACCAAGGATAATGTCACCGTCCGTGTCAACGCTGTGGTCTACTTCCGCGTGGTTCAGCCAGAGGACGCTATTCTTAAGGTGATGGACTACGTCCGGGCTACCTCTCAGATTTCCCAGACAACGTTACGAAATGTCCTCGGTCAATCCGAGCTTGATGAGCTGCTGACGCAGAGAGAGAAACTTAACCAGAGCCTGCAGCAGATAATTGATGAGCATACTGACCCATGGGGTGTTAAGGTCAGCACTGTGGAGATTAAAGAGGTTGAGCTTGCCGAGCAGATGAAGCGGATGATGGCTGCCCAGGCTGAGGCAGAACGTGAACGCCGCGCCAAAATTATCCATGCCGACGGTGAGTTTCAGGCATCTGAGCGACTGGCCGAGGCCGGTGCTGTGATTGCCCGCGAGCCGGTAACGCTGCAACTCCGCTATCTCCAGACGCTTACTGAAATCGCTGTTGAAAAGAACAGCACCCTTATCTTCCCGCTGCCGATGGACCTTATCAAGATGTTCATGGACAGGGGTGATAGTAAAAAGTCAGACTAGCGAGTCCTGGAGTAACTGGTACTGACGTGGAGTAGCCTGCTAGACCAGTGGGCTACTCCGCACTTCTTATTTGCTCAGGGTAACGTCCCCGGCGACGACTCTGGTCAGGCTGCCGTCATCAAGGCGCAGCCAGAGGCTGCCGTCCCGGTCTACCGATTCGGCGATGCCATCAAGTACTTTTTCTCCGGTCGCCGACGTAGCCTGCACCTTCTTACCGAGCGTAATCAACCTCCGTTGCCATTGCTCGTAGACAACGTCTCCGGTGGTCGAGGCCAGGTAGAAGAATTCTATCTCGCTCAATAGGCATCGGACCAGGTCGAGGCGGGATATTTCTTCCCCCAGTTCGTGGGAGAGGCTGGTGGCTTTAGTCTGGATTTCCGGGAAATCGACCACGTTTAGATTGACGTTTATACCGATGCCCAAGATAGCGTAGTTCACCCTGCCTTCTCGTACGTTACTCTCAATCAGTATACCGCCTACCTTTTTCCCTTTGATAAGGACATCGTTGGGCCATTTTATCTCGGGCTCGAGGTTGGTGACGACCTCGATGCAGCGTGCCACTGCCAGTGAGGCCGCCATTATCAGCGTGTGCAGGTGTTCCATGCGGGGGTAGAGTACCACCGACAGGGCGATGTTGCCTCGTGGTGTTAGCCAGACACGCTGTAGTCGTCCCCGGGCAGCGGTCTGTTCGTCGGCGATGACTACCGTTCCCTCTGGCGCTCCGCCAAGGGCCTCCTGCCGGGCCACATCAAACGTTGTTGTCAGGCTGGGAAAGTAGAGTGTCCTTTGCCCGACGAAGCGGGTCTCCAGGCCACTGGTAATGACTTCTGCAGAGAGTTCCTTTTCTGTCATCAGGTATTGATAATAGGCTGGCTTCGTTCTGGTGTCAAATGGCCGCCTGGTATTTGACGGTCAGAGAACGAGGCTGCTAACATAGCTTAAGCGTCAACAAGAAGGGTGGAGAAAAAGTAAATGCAGCTATATGTCGGCGGACTATCTCCTGATACTCTGGAAAGCGAGCTTATGCGGGCTTTTTCTGAAATCGGTACCGTAGAATCGGTTGAGATTGTCAGGGATTTTCAGTCCGGTAAGTCAAAACGATTTGGCATAGTAAGAATGACTGACGACGCGGAAGGGGAGAAAGCAATCGCGCAGCTGAATGGCACCCTGCTGGATGGTAAAGAGGTTGTGGTTGCCCGGGTGCCAAATACGTTGCCCGGTGAATTCGCCGTCAGGCAATGGCTGACAGAAAACGCACCGGAAATCCTGATGAAGGTAGGTCTCAGGAGCAAACAGACGGTACTGGACTACGGCTGTGGCCCCGGTACATTTTCCATGGCCGCTGCCGGGATTGTTGGCCAGAACGGAAAAGTATATGCCCTCGATGTCCGCCCGCGCTCCCTGGAGCGTATCAGGGAAAAGGCAATTAGTGAGAAAATCGAGAATATCGAGACCATTCTCTTGGATACTTCTGGGTTCGCAACCGGGTTGGATGACGAGGCGATAGATGTGGTATTGCTCTACGATGTATTCCACGATATTAGAGATAGGCAGGGGCTGCTGCAGGAACTGCACAGAGTCCTGAAGCCGGGTGGGATACTCTCGGTATTCCCCATGCATGTTGGCACTGCTGCCATGCTGGATATAATGAATGAATACAACATATTTCGCCTCAGCGACCGTTACGGTCCGGAAGGCCATCAGGTAGCCAGCGAGGTGCTTAATTTTAGAAAGAATCTATCCTGATGATTGGTAGTGAAAGGAGAAAAAGAGATGGCAACCGTTAATTCCGTGCTGGGACCGATTGATACCAAAGACCTGGGCTTTACCCTGATGCACGAGCATATTCTGGTCGGTTTTGCCGGGGTCTATCAGGACTATCCAGAGCTTCTTGGCGACGACCCCTTGGGACGGGCTGTTGATAAGCTCAAGCAGGCTAAAGAGGGTGGTGTCAATACTATTGTTGACGCAACTACCACTGACCTCGGCCGTGATATAAATTTCACCGCCGAGGCATCACGCCGCAGCGGGGTCAATATCATCGCTGTTTCCGGCTGGTGGATGGAAATACCCAGGTTCTTCCAGGCAGCCTCTGTTGAGCAACTGGCGGACGTGTTTGTCCGCGAAATCGAAGAGGGCATATCGGGTACTGATATTAAGGCTGGTGTCCTCAAGGCGGCCAGCGACTCCGGTGGCGTGACCCCGCAGATGGAGACTATTCTGCGGGCAGTAGGCCGTGCCCATCTCAAGACCGGTGTGCCCATCATGCTGCACTCCTACTCACCCGGTCAGGTCGGCTGGCAGCAGCTTGATATCCTCAAGCAGGAGGGTGTTGATCTCAAAAGAGTGAAGATGGACCACTCCAATGACACCACCGATGTCGAGTACCTTATCCACTTGTTAGAACAGGGCTGCTATCTGGGTTTGGACCGCTATCCCGGCAGGACTACTAGCTCTAAGGCCCGTACCAATACTATGAAGGCGCTGATAGATGCTGGCTATGCCGACCGTCTCTGTCCCTCGCATGATAGCTCAGCCATCCCCTTCCTCGGGCCTGACTGGCGTAAAGCAGACGAGGAGAGGCGACAATACAATCCGCATGGTTTTCTTTACATAAAGAACGCCGTTTTTGCACAGCTTCGAGAGATGGGGGTCAGTGAAGGGGTAATCAGCGGCCTTTGTATCAACGGACCGTGTAACTTTTTCGAGGGTGTTTAGCGATGTACGAAATACTTTTTGGACCGTGCCGCGTTGGTAGTCTAGAGATAAGGAACCGCTTCGTCAGATCGGCGACTTGGGATGCAACTGCCGATGAGTCTGGAGCGGTTACCGATACCTCGGTTGCCTTTTACAAAAGGTTAGGGGAGGGGGGTATCGGTCTTATCGTCAGTGGGCATGCCTTTGTTTCAGCCCTGGGACAGGCTACACCGAGGCAATATGGTGCCCACAACGACGATATGATTCCTGGTTTGCGTAGACTAGTACAGGCAGTCCACGAGGGTGGTGGCAAAATCGCTTTACAGATTGCTCATGCTGGTATCAATTCAGGTCACCTGATGAGTAGTGGTGTTACGCTTCCGGCGGTATCAAGAATACCTGAGATGAAGCGACTTCACCAGGAGATGACCGGGGAGGAGATTGATGGTATCGTCGATGACTTTGCGGCGGCAGCCGTACGCGGTAGGGAGGCCGGTTTCGATGCCATCCAGCTTCACGGCGCTCATGGATACCTGATGAGCCAGTTCATTTCACCTCTTTATAACCATCGGACTGACCGCTGGGGTGGCAGCGCCGAGAACCGTCGTAGGTTCTACACTGAGGTTGTCCATCGGGTACGGCAGGCCATCGGGCCGGATTTTCCGTTCTTCATCAAGTTTGGTGTCATGGACGATAGTGAGGGTGGACTTACCCTGGAGGATGGTATTGAGGCAGCGCGTCAGATGGTGGCTGCTGGCATTGATGCTATCGAGGTAAGCGGGGGTGTTGGTCAGGGGGTATATCGTACTGGAGAAAACGGGACGGTAAGGACACCCTTCCAGGAGAGAGCGGCTGCGGTAAAGCGTGCTGTTGAAGCACCCGTGATTCTGGTGGCCGGGATTCGTAGTCTGGAGACAGCCCAGGACATCGTTATGAGCGGCGGTGCCGACATGGTATCGATGTGCCGTCCCTTTATCCGCGAGCCTCATCTGGTGGTCCGATGGCAGAGAGGTGAAACTGCTCCAGCCACCTGTATTACCTGTAACAAGTGTATGGCTATCGTCCAGAGAGCTGAACCACTGGATTGCGGCGAAGAGCGCAGGTTACGCGAAGAGATAGGGGCCTAGTCTCGTTTGTAAGGGATGCGATGCCTACGAATCCACTCATTGGACATGCAGATGAAGTCTCTCCTGAGTGGCTGACTTCCGTATTGCGAAGATCTGGCTACTTGGGTAAAGGGGAGGTTGTCGCTGTGGGTAAGAGGCTCTCAGGACGACAGGGATTCTCCTCAGATGGGTTCCACCTGGAGATCACGTATAGCGGCGAAGTCTCGAAATCCGCCCCCACCTATCTGTTTCTAAAAGTTGGCAAACCTGGCTCATTCGAGGGCCTTAGAAAAGAGATTGAATTTTACAGAGTGTCCGAAGATGTGCAGGAGAATCTGCCAGTTCCACGTTGCTTTGATGCTGATTACTCTCCCAGTTTGAGGACATCTCATCTTCTTCTTCAAGACCTATCAAGAACTCACTTCGCGCTGGATGCGCCTTTCACTTCCACCGACGCAAAGTGCAAGAGTGCAGTCGAGTGTCTGGCTAGAATCCACAGCTTCTGGTGGAACCACCCAAAGTTGGGCAGAGATGTTGGGGAGAGAGTCACGAGAGACTCGTTCGGTCAGATTATCAGGTATCTGGAGGAATGTGTCGCTCATTTTCTGAACCTGCTCGGGGACAGGCTTTCGAAGAAGAGGCGTGAGCTATATATCCTCGTTCTCCGCTCGTTCCCCGACCTGTACCTGCAATGCGTTGATAGAGGCGTACCGGTCACACTTGTTCATGGGGATGCCCACCTTGGGAATTTTATGTTCCCTAAAGAAATGGGAAGGGATACTGCTGTCTTGCTTGATTGGGAGGTGTGGAGGGTTGACTTTGGTATTCGGGATCTGGCCTCTATGATGGCCCTCAATTGGCGTCCTGATCAAAGACAGGCGATGGAAAGAAGTCTTCTGATTTATTATCATAGTAGGCTTCTGGAGAACGGCGTAAGGAACTACGACTGGGATGAATGTTGGCTTGGATACAGGATTTCAGTAGTTTCTAATCTTTTTACGCCAGTGCTTTATTCTCACTACAAAATATCTCCAGCTATCTGGTGGCCTCTTATGGAAAACAGCTTCCTTGCGTTCCAAGACTTAGGGTGTTCAGAACTTCTAGATAAGTAGGATTACGGGAGCGCCATCCCAACTCTATCTCCTTCCTAACCGGTGGATAGATCATCCAGCGCTACGCGGATAGCAGAATGCAGCGGCGGCCTATTCTTGTCTATACTGGTTGCCTTGGTCTAACTTGCACCCTCTGACCACTCGGTGACTGTACTCGACCAGACTTCTGTAGCGGCTGTTTCAAGTACTTCCCGACGTGGACGGCGTATGTTCAGCAATGGTGGCAGGGTACGGTTCTCGAACTGGTTCAGGAAAGGACACTGCTTCTTTAGGTCCCGAATGGTTGTCCGGGCGCCACCGTATACCAGATAGCTAAGGTCTGGGACGTGGGGTTCCAGCTGTTGTCTGATATGACCGCAAACGCGCTCCAGGAAGTCGCGGGCCTGGTTCTCGCGGCGTCGCTCAAAGCGCCGCTGAGATGAACCACCTTTCCGATGTCGGCCGTGAACAAGACCAGTCCCGGTTTTGCTGGTGACCAGTTGCTCACCATGGCAAACACCGATGGCGAAGGAACCGAGGCGCACCAGAATCAGGGCAAAGGTTATGGTGCTCTCCAGCATGGAACACAGTGGCTCGATGTCGATATCTGGTGAGATGAACCGCTCTTTCAGGGGGAGGGGTGGCTGGATGAGCAGCTTTCGTACTGGTCCCCAGAAGATAGCTACGCCAGTTGCTGAGGAAACGGTACGCTCGAAAAGCTCTGTGAGGATGTCCTGCATGGGAATTGCGTTTACGATTAGTTCTCTAATGTCCGGCTCTGCAAGTCCCGGCGGCAAATAGATAGAGACACTCTGGTCTCCGACCGCTTCCAGTCTGTTAAGCAGGTCGAGTGTCTTTAATCGGTTGAGCCGATATTGTCGTGAGGCCAGCATATTCTTTAGTGGGCTTTCCTACTACTACTGATAATATAGGCTACAGCTGTGCGATGGTGACCCCATTGCCACCCTCGCCTCTCCCGCCGGGGCGGAAAGACTTCACCAGGGGGTGATGCGGCAGCATCTCCCTGACGATATCACGCAACACGCCGGTGCCACTACCATGAACAATCCGTACCTCGTGCAGACCGGCCAGGGAGGCGTTATCAAGGTAGCTGTTCAGCAACCACTCCACCTCTTCGGCCCGCTTTCCTCGCAGGTGGAGCTCGGCAGGAACAGAGTGTGATTTCTCGGTGATTATCGCTGGTGCCGACCGCCCCCTATCTTTACCGGTAGGGATTGTTACTCGTGCCACACCGTCAAGGCTGAGTCTTATCCTGGAGGAACCCGCCTGGACCTCTAGCTGCTGTGTTTTTACCGATACCGAGAGCACGGTTGCCGGTATGTTGGCCTCTTTCAGCCATACAGTATCACCGGGGGAAATCGGAGTAGTTGACTCCTCTCCTGTCCCCTCTGGTATCTTCGGTTGCCATGTTTCGTTTTTAAGTTGCCCTCGTATGGCAGCCAATGCTTGCCTGCCTTGCTCCAGGGTCTCTTTAGCTCTGTCTTTACGTAATTGTGAAGTTGCCTGGCGGATTTCTCTTTGTAGCTCGGCGGCCTCTCGGACAACCCGGTCACGTGCTTCCTGAATCACTTTTTGTTCCTCAGCCTTTAACCGTCGGAGTCGGCTCTCCAGTTCGGCACTTTGCTGTTCTGCCTCTAGCCTTTCTGTTTCGAGGTCGTGGCGGAGACTCTCAGCCTGCTCCTTTTCCCTCATGAGGTCGGCCAGCAGGGCCTCAAGCTCTTCGGTACCTTGGGAGAGCATCCCTCTGGCGTCTTCGATGATATCCGGGGAGAGCCCGAGGCGTGCTGCCGTTGCCAGTGCGTTACTGCCACCGGGGATACCCACTGTCAGGTGATAGGTCGGTTCCAGGGTGACGGGGTCGAAATCGAGAGAAGCATTCTGTAGTCCCGGCGTAGCGTGGGCGAATGCCTTCAGGTCACCATAGTGTGTTGTTGCTACCGTTATCGTTCCCTTTGCCTGGAAGTGGCGTAGAATTGCCCGGGCCAGGGCAGAGCCCTGGGCAGGATCGGTGCTTGTGCCCAGCTCGTCGAGGAGCACCAGGCTATGGTTGGTGGCCCTGGCAACAATGCCGATGATGTTGCCCATGTGCCAGCTGAAGGTAGACAGCGTCTGCTCGATGCTTTGCTCATCACCGATGTCAACGAATACGCCGTCGAATACCGGTAGGCAGCTTTTCTCAGAGGCAGGAATGGGCAGCCCGGCCTGCATCATCAGGCTGAGCAACCCGATTGTCTTCAAAGCGACTGTCTTACCACCGGTATTAGGTCCAGTGATAACCAGACTGGAGAAATCTTGTCCTATCTCTACAGAAAGCGGCACTGCCTTATCACCGAGTAAGGGATGTCTCGCTTCAATCAGCCTCAATACTTTAGCCTCATTACCCTTTGGCTTGATGTCTCCATCAAAGGCGACAGGAGTGGCCTCAATTGCCTTTACCTGACGGGCGTACCTTGCCTTGGCCAGTACCAGGTCAATCTCGGCAGTTAGGGCAATATTGTTACAAATTTCTTCTTCGTGGTTGCCCACCCTAGCACTGAGGTCCTGGAGAATCCTCTCTATCTCACGCTGCTCTTCCACAACCAGCTCCCGGAGCTCGTTGCCCGTATCGATAGTTGTCCACGGCTCGATGAACACGGTGGCCCCGGTATTGGAGACATCGTGCACAATGCCCCTTATTTCTCTACGGGACTCCACCTTTATCGGGATGACATATCTCCCTTCACGTTCGGTAATAATCGGCTCCTGGACGATTCTCTGTCCCCGGGATGACTTTATGATGGTCTCCAGGCGCTTGAGCAACTGCTGGCGCGTTGTCCTGAGTTGTTTTCTGATCGTAGTTAGTTGGGCCGAGGCAGAATCGAGCAGTTCTCCATTTGGCGCCAGGCATCGGGAGAAGTCGTTTTCGAGCTGAGGTAGCGGAATGATGTCCTGAGCTATCTCCCAGAGCAGCGGGAATTCAGAAGACATCCGACTCAGCCTACCGTGGAGGTTTCGGACGGTTGCCATAGTCTGCCCGATATTGACTAGGACCATTGGCTCAAGGACTCGGCCGCGGGTGGCCATCCTGACTTCTTCTCGTGAATCGATTACCTCCCCGATGGAGAAATCTCCATCCTGTGAAAGCAGCTCTCGTGCCTCGGCCGATTGACTCAGGCGGCGGGTAATCCACTCGTAATCGGTCGAGCAGGTCAGGTTCAAGGCTAATTGCTGGCTGGCTGGGAAAGAGGTAAATCCGGCGATAATTTCCCTTATCCGGTGGAACTCCAGCATTTCCAGGCTTTTATCGTCCACTTTGCATCCTCTGTATGTTAGTGGGTATATTGTATCATGTTAGCTGAGTGCCTGGCCTGTCATAGAGAAACGGATAAAGGATCATGCTGGGGCGTTAAGATTAGAGGGTGTTACTTATCAGAGTGCGATGCTGTGTATCCCTCATGCGATGGGAAGGAAATTGAAAGTTGTCGTGCTAACAAGAAGGCTAGCAGACTAATGAAGACCTGCTAGTTTTACGAAAATTAGCTATGGTTTAGGAGGAAGGAGGTAATTCGTCTCCGTCAGCGTTAATATATATCTCTTGTGGTCGTGGTTTGACAGGTTTGTAAGTCTTTTCTGCGAATATCTTATCAATGAACTGATTTATTTCACTCTCCAGATGTGCGAAAGCCATCCTGTCTACTGATTGGTTAATTATCACTCTCTTACGATATGGCTGAACTGTATCACCTACCATAGCTGTCTTATACTCGGGAATCTCAAAGTACAACTGCCAATACCTCGTCTTCTCTAGGTTACCATAGCTATCTCGCTCTTCAATGTCGTAGGGACCAACATGTGCGCGACCTACTTGTGAGAGAGGAAAGACATGCTCTTTAGAGAACGACCAAGAAATTCGAAACGTGAAGGTCTTGCCTTCTTTATCAATAACAATTATGCGGCGAGTAACTGGATTTCGAAATCCAAATGCAAAATACCCCAGTAGAAAGGTTGGTATAATGAAAAAAAAGGTAGAAAAACATTTCCGAGTCAAGTTCTGCAAAGATTAGAATCACGGCGACGACGCCGGTTACAAAAGCTGCAATTACCAACAGCTTGATGAGTTTGAATAAACTGTGCTCGTCTGCAATTACCATCCGCTTTTCATTCTGTTCTACAATTCGCATCACTCACACCGAACTAAAAAGAGCACCATTCAACTAGTTTTACTTGTGATTCTGGTGCTCTTATAGTCTTCCACCATCTACCTCCCGACTTATTCCAGAAGAGGTCGGGTATGGTTAGGTGTCAGTATTGTACTGAGGAGTTGATTGTAGTACTTTGGAGTGTAGTTGTCAATGGGGGATAGGGTTGGGGAGTAGCAAAGTCAATATCACCCACCTCCTCAGTTAACTCAGGTAGATAGGTTGCGTATGATTATGTACTATGACCTATCACTTCTACACTCGAGTTCTCTCTCGATGGCTTGGTTGTTCTTGGCTATCGCGCTCGCTACCCCTATCGCAAGTTTGCGAAGGATATCATTCGGTTCCAGGACTTCTTGGTCTTTAATATGCATCGTTTCTGAAGAGATACTTGTACGGGCTACCATCGTATCAATTGCTTTTAGGATTTCAGATTCAGTCAGACCTAGCATTGTGTCCCCCTCTACAAGGTGATCGCGTTCCGACAATTATAGCACAGTCATAACCGAATACCAGTATATAGCGTAGCACGCCTGGATTTCGATTGTGGTAAGGCAGAGAGGTGCTCGCCAGAGCGTAGCTACGTATGGGCCGTTAGCTCAGTTGGCAGAGCACCTGACTTTTAATCAGGGTGTCGCAGGTTCGAGACCTGCACGGCCTACCAAAGCTGAATAGACCGTCCCAACTTAGAGATTATTGAAGAATCAGGGTGTCAAGACACTAGGTCAACCGACACCCTGATTTTATTGTTTTACAACCCAAATATCAAGTAGGCATTGTGTTTACAATCAATAATGATCAGTTTTTGAATAACAGCCGTTAACCGCTAGGTTGTAGGTTCGAGTCCTACCCGGGGAGCCAACATTCTCACCTATTTTGGCTAGTGACTCCCGGTTGCAGGATTGAGTCACATTAACAGGCATTTCTTCAAGTCATTACACTTATGTCGTCATCCCGATGTTTGTTTGGAAAAATTTCACTGTTTTTTCTCCATGTAGGAAAAGTGAACTAAAGTAAGGTTGACAGCGATGTTCTTATGCTGTAATATTTTTTCTCTTAGGTACATGCGGATACGCTTAGGGGGGCTTTGAAACGCTATCCGTATTTGGCCACTTGGGTAGCGCGGAGCCAATAGTGAAACCGACCCTTTCAGGTCGGTTTCATTTTTTTCTAAGAGGAGATAACGCCTATGGGGAAAGGAAAGTCAATGATTATCTGATAATTTGAAAAAATCTCTGGAAAGGAGATAGTAATGAGAAAGACGATAATAATAGCTATTGCAGTGTTGTTGCTTCTAAGTATATTAAGCGGTGTTGTATATGCACAAAGCATCTCACATGAGCCGATGAAAGGTCAGAAGCTGCTCGGCGTAGGACCACTCGGCATAAATGATTTAGGTGGCGCAACGAGGCAAGATATATGCACTTTTTATTTCACCAACCCTAACTGCGAAGACGAAATAACAATTGAGAGAATAGCCTTAATACGCGAAGACGGGAAGGTCATATACGAGGGGCCTTTCATCTGGTTACGTAGAGATCCAGATACAGGTGAGGTTATAGAAGAAATTCCTATTATCGCTCCCATGAAACCTCACCAAATGAGGTACGTGGTATTGTGGCGTTTCATGAAAGACCCGGATGCGACTAACCCAGATAGATGGCTTACAGAGCAGGAGGCACAAAATCTCCCAGGACATGGGTATACACTAGAGGTAATGTGGAGTGGAAGCAAGCAGGACCAACCACTTATTGGCTGGGTAGAACGCCATGTGACTTTCATTTTGACTGATGGTAGTATTGAAATATCGCAGATCAGTGAACAAATGATAAATATGAAATAATGTTCAGATAAATTCAACAAGGTCAATTCCTGTGTAATTGCTTATTTCAATTCACAGACTGCGGACATATGGCAGACTCGTAGGAAACCCAGTTACGGATTTGCACCATATTAACTTTTGTGTGTTCTTAACGCGAGATTAAGGTTGCAAAGGTATCAAGGGGCTCCTATTGGTGTATAATCGCACATAAAGCAAAACCGTATTAAATAACTATAATCATGGCTAGACAAACATCCCGATGTTTGTTAGTTGGAAAACGTTCTTTTTTAATTCATTTTTTCCGTCTTTCGGGTGCTATAATCTCTTTATAGTTATTTTGATTAGATAGATTCCTGTAATACAGGGAGGTGTTATATGACACAGCCAGAAATCGATAAGTCCCTGGAAAGCAGCCTGACAACAGATAGAATAGCCAATATGGCCTTCGCCGCCTGCCAGTCCAGCGTATTAATAGCTGCTTTAGAGCTTGATCTTTTCACGGCAATTTCTGAGGGGTTTAATGAACCAGCTAAGATTGCTGAACGGATCAAGATTCCGGCAGATTCAGTCGCTCGGCTGATATGTGCTTGTGTGGGTCTGAAGTTGGTTGAGAGAAGGAATGATAAATATTACAATGCCCTTGATGTTGATAAATTCCTGGTCAAGGGCAAACCATCCTATAACGGAGACTACTTTGCCATTCAGGGAAAGGCTGATTACAATAGTTGGAAAGATATCGTCCCCGCTCTTAGGCAGCCCGTGCCTTCAAAAAAGGGAACAAAGAAGCCTTACTATTTTGAGGACCCACAGTCCGCTCGTGATTACGCTGTAGCACTGTATAACCTTGCCTGGGAGACTGCTCAAAGATTTGCCACGCGAGATTATTTCTCCCGCTGCTCGTTATTCCTTGATTTGGGCGGTGGAGCGGGCCAATATTCGATTGCAGCAGCACAGGAAAACCTGCATCTCAGAGCAATTGTTTTCGATTATCCAAATGTGGTAGCTGTCGCTGAGGAGTACATTAACAAGTCGGGTGTATCTGATCGTGTGAAAACTGTTCCTGGTGATTTCTTCGATACCGAGTTTCCCAGCGGAGCCGATCTTGCGGCTTATTATGCTTCTCTTCAAGCGTATGGACCGGATGATGTCCAATTTTTAATCAATAAGGCTTTTAATGCCCTCGAGCCAGGTGGTGCTCTTATCATTCTTGATTATATGATAAACGAAGACAAAACTGGTCCTCCAGAAGCATTATTCCGTCATCTCCAGCTAAGGTTATTACCTGAAAATCCTGGTTACGTCAATACGGCAAAAGAGTTCCATGATTACTTGATGAAAGCAGGTTTTATTGAAATAAGAGTTATAGCTGGTCGAAATTCGCCTATGGGATGGGTTTTTGGAAGGAAGCCGAAGTAAATCTCACAAATTAAAGAATACTATTATATTACCAACGATTTGAAGTAGGTCTTTTCATACGTCTCTAAACGCAGATGTTACGACGACAACACAAACATTCCGATGTTTGTTCAATTGTACTACAGGTAACAAAATAGTAATTTGTGACTTAAGGAACACAAAAACCAATCCGAACATCCACAACTATATAGAACTGTACAGAAATATTATTACCCCAATACTCTACCAATACCACTCACCACCATTTTATAGTTATGCTCTATACATATAATCACTCTGAATTTCTTCCGGTATTGACACATGATCTGCACCACACTAGACTACGACTGGGCACAAAATAGTGATTATTTCGCTACGACATTAATTATAGATGGAGGTTCTACGAGTGCGTGTCGTCATAGCAGGTGATGGCGTTGCAGGAAGAACATTGTATCGCCTCCTAAAAATGAGGGGGTGTGAAGTTGACCTGTACGGCCAGAACAAAGATACGAATTGCGGCATAAGACCTTGCGGATTTGGTATATCTACTTCCTGTGTAGACCTAATCACCGAAATGGGCATCTCACCTAAAGAGTATGTCCTTCGACACGACGACTACATTACCATTAGTAACCGAAGAATAAGATGCAATCTTCACTGGATTGACAAGCCTAAGTTGCTCGAAATTATTAGTAACGACATTCAATATGATAAGCCTGATATCGATTACTATGAACTAATCGTTGATGCAACTGGTATTGCCAGAGCGTACAGTCCACAAATACCGCTTTCTCGCGACAAGATAGGCATTACCTACCAGCAGAGGGTGATTTTAAATGGTGACATCATACCACGCTTCGATGCTATAAGGGGAGGTTATCTCTGGATCATCCCATTGGGCGAGAAAGAAGCCCATGTCGGTGGTGGTTCTGTCATCTTGATACATGATGAAGTTAAGCGAATCGTTCAGGAGCTTGTGAACAAGCTTATGCCAACTGAATATATTTGCTCATGTTCTGAACCCGTGAGGTTATCAGGTCCCCTATTCCCAGTATTTGATGGTAAGGTGGCCACAGTGGGAGAGAGTGCTGGCTTGGTTGTGCCGTTCGGTGCTGCAGGGATTCATACAGCGTTAGAAAGCGCCTTTATTCTGGCACGTAAAATATATGAAAGTGATATGCCGGAATATGATGCGGCTCTAGAACAAAAGTTTGACTGGCTTTCTGACGTGAGAGGGGTAGTAGACAAATTGGAGAGAGGACGGATCTCTTTTCTCAGCATGGGGACAGCATATCGAGCATTGCGATATCAAGGCTTGAGACCGACGTTAATGGACATGCTGCACATCAGGAAAATTCTGCTAGAGGTTAGTAGATAATAGAATTCAGTTCTGTCACATTTTACTAAAAAGTTACGTCATATTCTGTAGGAATGTTACTTGAAAAGGGACTGTCTTTTCGTAATACAATATGACTTATCTTTCGGCGTTTAATAAATATAGGAAACTGCTCCTTGTAATGCTTCACTGCCTTTTTACCCGACAATGTGCAAGGTAATCAAAGAGGAGTCCGAGTGGACTGTCCGCACAGCACTCTTACATGCGTAGCCTACCTACTCACTTCCACCGCGAATCAACGTTACTGGGCAGACATCTCAGGTGCGTTATCTGCTTCTTCAGGCAGTTCGATAGAAACCGGCTGGTTATAACTATCATAAAACAAACGTGTTGCTATGTGCGTTTCCACTTCGCTCCCTCCTATCATCACCATTCTATAGTCTATATCTATTTCTGCCTTGACAATGAAATAGGTGTCCTTGGCTATCCATTGCTTTACCGAGTAGTCACGGAGCATTTCCATCGGTGAAGCTCCATAAGCAGCCGGCTGCTCCCAGCCTAGCATAATCTCGGCAGGATAGAGTTGGTATATAGATAGTGGCCAGAGATATTCTATAGTCTGTTCTATATTTGGGGTAACCTGAAGTACGTAACAGTCTATGCCTCCTACTGTCTCACTACCTGTGACCGTAACCTCTGATGCATTAAGATATACTTCTTGATATTCAATCTGGCTTATTTGCCTCAACTTGACAGTCAGTATATTCGACCTCATCCATGTGGAATCCGTCCCTGGTTTTTTAATCATCATGTAGCTCGTACCACCCAAAACGTACACCTCCATCTCCGCAGCCATCTCTCCCTCGCCTGGCACTTCCATATTCATCGCACTATCCATCTGCATCCGGGTGTTCTCCTGGTCTAATACTCCGCTGGAGTTCATGTTTGTAGCCGTTTCAAATTCGTCACCCTCAAACTTGACTGTGCTGCTCGCCGTTGTATCCACATCGAAATGGCAAGTATTTATTTCGTCCAAGGTTTCTATTACCCGCGCAACTATCTCCTCTGTCGTCACGCTCTGTTTCTCACCACAGGCAACGAGACCAATGCAGCCCATAAGCATGAATATTACCAGTAGTAACGATATTCCTCTTTTCAACTTATTTTCTCCTTCTAGATTGTTCGCTAACTAGCTAGTATTTTCCTCTTCATCGCCTACCTCTTTTGTTGGTATAAGTTGGAAGCGTATATCATGTACACATGATAGCAACGAGAATGGGTAGGCTAAAGCGTTGTGGGGGAAAATAATACCGGCATGAATCACATCTCCTTACAGGAATCGGGCGATCAGATATATTCCACCACCTATAACTATGACCCCAACTATAACGCCAATGAGCAGTTGCCAATTAAAACCCTTAGATGAAGATGCATAGTCCTTCTCATCGAATGCAGCGTCTGTAGTTATAGTTTGTTCAAATTTGCCATCGCCATCTGCATCTATCCGAACACTAACCGCTTCCCCACCTTGAGATAGAGCCTCCCAGTTAATAGTATACTGATGAACTGTGCCAGAAGCTGTAGGAATACCTGTAGCCATAAAGTCGCTCTCTTCTCCGTTTTCAACGAAACTTACCTCAAGTCCGTAGTTTCCCTTATCTGTGCCTTTGATCACAATGACATAGGAATCATTTGGGAAGAAGATTGTGATAGAATGAGACTGGTAGGAATAGTAAGAGTCCGGAATTTCCAACATTACTTCGCCATCTACTAAGCCTGTTGTCCGGCCATTGGAATCGTAAACATGCAGTTCGGCAGGACTGCAAAGATTAAGGTTCAGTTCATCAACACCATGTATTCCCCACTTGTCATATAGAGATTCTGCGTTTTGATTTAACAGTGCCAAGGTATAATCAATGGGGAATTTTTCGTGTTCAAACATGGTACTTATATTCTCTGGAATCTCTTTTAGTTTATTGTCGATATAGAGACTAAGTTCTATCTGGTAATCAATCGCCGTATTAATGTCTTTCGCAATACCGGCAACTTGCGTTATAGTTGAAGCTGTCTTATGCCAAACTGAAACCAAGGATACTACTTTGTGACCCAAATGGTTGATGTAGTCCGGAATCCAGCTGGCAATCGTTTGAAGTGGAGATTCCAGAATCCTTTCAGCGGGAAGTGCTAGGGCGACACCGAGTTGAAGCTGAAGATACCCTTCATAATAATGATCAAGATAATCTTTGGCCGTGTTGTAGTCCGAAATTCCACCAAAATGAGATTCTGCGATCTGCTGGGCCTTTTGATAGTTTGCTTTGGATAACTCTAATACTGCACGACCAGTTGCCATCTCAAATCTTACAGGATCCGTGTAGTGTCCGATTTCCTCTGATAGAATCGTTAGTATATCATAGTCTGAAATTGGTAGTCCTATTTCCGCAAAGATGGCTAAGTCTACCGTCATGAACGTGACAAGCTTCGCGTGGATCGCTACCCAATCGGCGTCGGCTAATCCTTCGTTAGCATTTATTAAATTCTCAATGGTCTCTATGTCCGCCTGTATTCCTTCAGCCGACCCGATACGCCCCAACAGCCGATTCGCCCTGTCCACAGTCCATATTTTCCTTAAGAGTTCCTCGTCATGAATTGGTTGGAAATTAGGGTCCGTATATATAATCCAAGAGGGAGGTTCCTCGGCAAAGAAAGAATATTCGCTTACTTCCCACGTTTCAGGATCAATGTATCTTTCTAGCGTCACGATATAGTACTCTTCACCGTCCACTATTATGGTGGTTTTTTCCCGTGTCTCCTGCTCAATAAGCTGTGCAATGGTGTTAATATTAGGTTCAGTTGTTAGTTCTTGTGCACGATTTATGATTACGCTCTTACTATTTGACCAGGCAGAAACAACTGAGGTATGGGAGGCACACCTAGCCTGAGCCCTTATGGTGTAAGTATCCTGGGATAACCACGAATGCGAAGCACTGCTTGATGATGACCAACTCGAATAGGATCCGTCCCCCCAGTCAAAACGGTACTCAAGGCTATGTCCTAGGCTGGAGCTTGCCCCACCAGTGGAAAACGTCAAGTGCTGACCTACCTCACCACTAGAGGGACCCACCGGTACAGCGGAAGTAGTAACTGTCTCCGTCGTTTCTACTGGAGGAGATGATGCTATTTCGTACTCTATCCAAGGTTCGGGCGAACGCTCCGGTATGAAGTCACAAAAGACGCCGTATCGATTGACTATAACATCGATACTCTGATTTGAATTAATCCCTAACGCGGCAAGGTTTATACTGAACTCAAAGACAATGTCAAGAGCGGCTTGTGTCTCAGCTGTCATGTCCTCATAGAAATTCCCATCCCATTTGCGGACTACAATGCGTTGTTCGTCTCTACCTTCGTTATATACGAAACTGTAGTCATTAGCAATGTATACTACGTACTCAGCTCCATGAAAACCACCTGTTGCTGAGTTTTTATCAACGTCAAAGTATATGTTGACAGGATTCTGCAAAATTCCTTGGTTAGAAATGGTTTTAAGCGCTTCGGCAGCAGTATCTACCATTATGTATAATCGTTGGCCATCATCAGCTGCATATATATGATTTATATCAAAGTAACTAGGTTCCATGCTTGCCCGAGAATCGGTGGCAATGGGTTGAATTCCATTCCAATCTGATGGATTTCCGTCAATTGATATGCTCTTACTGGATTGTCCTTGCGTATATGTACCTGTGAGATCACCATTAATCGCCACGTTTATTGTCTCTATTTGAATCGCGATTTCAGAAGGATTACCAATGTCTGACAAGCTGACGGCTACGTTGACCACACCACCTGCGGTGCTTGCCTGAAGGAGACGAGGTGTGGGTATCCCATCAAGCCTAACTAACGAAACGGTGTCACCCAATTGGTAGGATAGATCGTAGTTTGCTGATTCATTTCCGTCGGTGTCTATCCAGATATGACCATCAAAACGACAATTCCCCGGTCGTTCACCTGCATTTTCTATAGTAATATATAGATTTGAATTATCTGTCCAGATACTAACGTATTGAGTGTCAATCCAGCTACCGATTTCAAGTTTGTCCTCAATCAGGACTGGAATTACACTACTGCTAGTGGTATCAGGCGGAGGTATGCTATAGTAGACAGTTACACCCCTTGCCTCAAGCTGTGGTATGTATATATTCAGAGAATCTGCACTGAGTATGTTGTCCCGGAGGTCAATTCCATCTCCCTCCGCTAGCCCTTGATTCTCTACTAGAGGAGCAATGTTGTGTATTTGATTATTCTGAAGCCCAAGACATAATAGTTTGCCTTCTCTCTCTTGGAGATTTGTTGATTCTCCCAGTCTGGTCAGGCCAGAGAGGCTTGATATATCAACTATCTGGTTATTGTCTAAGAAAATTATCGTCATTTCGGTAAGCCGAGATAATACACTTACATCGATTATATGATTGTTTGCAGCAAATAGGTTTGTTAGGTTAACGAGGTCTGAAATAGGGGAAAGGTCGCTTATACTGTTCCTAGAAATATCTAGCCAAGTCAGATTGATAAGGTTTGAAAGAGCGGAAATATCGCTTATCTCATTGCCACCGAGGCCAAGTTGAGTGAGATTGCCGAGATTCGAAAGAGGAGAAATATCATTTATTTGATTCGATTCAAGGTAGAGTCCGGTGAGGTTAGTAAGATTTGAAAGATATGAGATATCAGCTATCTGCCAATTCCAGTCTAAGAAGAGAGTCCTAAGACTCCTAAGATTTGAGAGGGGAGCTATTTCGCGGATCTGGTTGGTAGTGAGATAAAGTTGTGTTAAATTGGTGAGATTTGAGAGAGCAGAGATATCGCTTATCTGGTTTACGCCAAGATCCAGTCTTTCAAGGTTGACGCAATACTCTAGCCCACTAATGTCCGAGATGTTCCTGTTCATTGCTCTCAACTCTTTGAGTTCTGCAAGATCTGAACAGTAAATATCTTCGGTTGGTTTTCCTATTGCCTCGCGGACAGCAGCTTCAAGATTGGGATCAGGGAACGTCACTACTTCACTAGGAGTTGGGGTCAGTGTTTGGAAATATAGCGTATTGGAAACGGTACTCCAACCAGCACTATTGTGAGCCTGCATGTTCCACCGGTATCTCTCCCCGGTTAGTAATGTACCACTGGGTACCAAATGATAGGTGCCGGTAAGGTGTTGAGGATTATAGATAATATTATCTGAGCCATAGGGGTACTTACTGATGGCAAGGGCATAGTAATCCGCTCCGTTGACGGTACTCCAATATAGTGTCGGTGTAAGGGTGCTGAGAACCGGCCCTGGCTCATAACTAGTCCCAGGTGAAGTGATTAGCGGTGCTGGAATAGTAGTATCGGGTGTTGTGACCGTTACCTTCTCCGGTGTGGATTCTGGAGCCCAGTTATTGGCGTTATCGACTGCGTGGACTCCGTACCAGTAGCTACCGCCTGAAGTAGGGGCATTTAAGAAGGAGCCAGAGTAGTAGTTGCCGGAGACGGAGCGCATGGATATCTGAGACCAGGTACCGGGGGAGCCGCCATAGTCGTTGGCCCGCCACAGTTCCACTTGTTTTAGACCGGAGCCGCCGGAGTCTGTGACAGAGAAGCTGATAGTAAAGGCATTACCGAGGGTTGTGGTAGTAGGAGTAACTAAGAAAGCGGTAATTATAGGATTATTTGTATCTGGGGTAGTAACGGTGACCTTGACTGGGGTAGGCTCAGTGGCCCAATTGTTTGCGTTGTCGACTGCGTGGACTCCGTACCAGTAGCTACCGCCTGAAGTAGGGGCATTTGAGAAGGAGCCAGAGTAGTAGTTGCCGGAGACGGAGCGCATGGATATCTGAGACCAGGTACCGGGGGAGCCACCGGAGTCGTTGGCCCGCCACAGTTCCACTTGTTTCAGGCCGGATCCTCCTGAATCAGTAGCGGAAAATGTAATGGTAAAGGAATTGCCCAAGGTAACAGTTGCTGGAGTGACGGAAAATGATGTAACGGTGGGGATCGTGGTGTCGGGCGACGGTACTGAGCCGTGATAAACACGCCACTTGAAAAACGTATTGTCATAGGTGGCGTCATAATAAGTGGATATTAGTTTACTGGAAGGGGTTAGGTCCCACGGGTCATTAATATAGTACTGATTCCCTTCTTTGCTGACTACAAGTACCCAGTGTGACTCCAAGGTTGGTGTAGACGGGTAGGCATCAACCTCAACGATTACCGGATACCCCTGGCTCAATTCATTATCCAATACGCTCCAGTTGTCATTGTCACTGATACTCCCACCCATTGAGACAAATTGCATTTTATAATTGCTGTATTCAGCGGGCTTTGCCCAATATATCGCACCATCTGGGGTGTAGCCACCATTGGCTGATAACCAAGCGTTAAGTATTTTGGGATCAGTGTTTTGACCATAGTAGTTGAGCAACATGGCCGTACACGTCATGGCACAGCCTATCTCTTCTATAGTCTTGCCACTAGAACCGACTAAGTCATCTTTCCATCTAGTATCTCTCTGGCTGAAGAAAGGAACACTGGCAGCAGAGGCAACGATCGTAAACACTAAAAGATGTGACGTGATTATTAAGCAAACAATGAGAATTGAAACAGCTTTAGTAAATCCATTCTTACTCACTATGGCCCTCCTGTTTTCCGTTAGATGAGTTGAGGACTTTCAACAGGTGACTAAGTATTCCTCATGTTCTACAGGTTCTGTGTTATCCCGATTATTCTACACCGACTTCTTTTTCAGAATGGGATTGACCACCAGGTTTAGATGGTTCTCTCTTTCTGATGAAAACTGCATATACCGTCAGTATTAGAAGCAGGCTGCAGAGAATACCCAATGGTAGAATAACTCCTGACATGGTACCAGAACCCATGGAGTTGTCAATTAATTTCAAGAGCAAGAAGATTACGAGACTAATTATTGTCGCCCCACATAATATGAAGAATCCCCAGATATGTTGCGCACCGTATACCTTTCCAACTTCCCGCTTATCATAACCACGGTCCGCTGAAACGAGGGCTAATGAATTTTGTCGTGTGGTAAGTCTCAATATTATATATGCGAATACGGTTATGGTTGTAAACAGCAAAACAATGCCCCATGGGAGCTCATATTCGACATCGAATTCCAACCCAAGAATTTGTACCCAATCAATAGTGGTGGTAGCAAGAACTGAAGGGGTGAGGAAAATTGCTACAAGAAAAATGAAGAAACCTATTTTGGGAACTCTTCTTACTATGATTTGTAGAGAGCCGACTATTATCAGAATAACCGCGAGTATAGCCGAAATATGCATTGTCTCAATCGGGGGTTGACTTGAGAATATTGATTGCCACAATGGGTTGATGAAAGAATTTGAGAAGGCATAAACTGACATCAAACTCAGTAGCAGAATCGCACAAGCTTGTATACTAAATGTTAATATACTCCAGTATCTCAACGTGTTTTCACCTGTCTTAATAATGCAGTACCGAAGTCGGTACGTCTTGGATTCCACTCTAGGACGGATGCCCCCAATGCTCTCAGGCGTCGCACAGTTGGTCTGGTCTCAAGACGTCTAAGATCTATCGCCGTCTCGTCATACGGTCCTCGCGGTGTAGCAATATCGTAACCGGCAACGCTGATTACCATAAGCGGGAGCTTTTTCCTCAATCTTCCTCTGAGGAGGGCTAATTTTTTGGCACCATCGACAATTGATTCAGGATGATCACCGTCAAGGCGGGCAACCACAATACAGAGAGGATTATACCCGAGGATATATCTCCGGCACTTATCGATAGCTCGTGCCAGATCTTCACCTGATGTTGATGCCCTGATATCAATAAGTTCCCTTGATATCTTATTAAATTGCCTTTTACCGGAGTCCGGATAAAAAAGTTCCCCTGCATGGTGGTATATATACATCCCGACACGGTAGTCTCGTTCAAGGTAATAGTAGGCTACGCCGTTTGTTGCCTCTAAAGCATATTCAAAGGTATTCCGAATGGTGGTTCCCACCTGCATTGAGGAAGATCCGTCAAGGAAAATCCAGACCGTTTTTTTACCTTCTACTTCATACTCGTTCACCAGTGGCCAATTGGTACCCCTACTGGCCCGTCGTGCTGTAGCTTTCCAGTTTATAGTCTTTACCGGGTCTCCATATACATAATTCCTTATCTCCCTGAAGTCGGTTGTTGTTACACCAATCTTGGCGATGTCGATTACAGGCATCGGGGATGAAGCTAGACCGACTAGTCCTCGTATCCTTCTGACATTCATGAGTTTCGGTTTGACAATGAAATCAACGTTGCTATCGACAATCTGCCCTGTTTTTGATTGCATCATTCCAAGATAATGTCTTGATTCCCACAGGACGGGTGGCAATGCATATTTACCTCTTCTCGAACACCTCATCTTATAAGAGAATATAGTAGATTTATGGCCGAAACCTTTCCATATCATCGTGACATTATTGCCTTCAACAAGCTCAAAGGCAGGCGGTAGTTGCTGAGACAGGAGAATTACTCCAAAACCGTCTTTAATCCTGATTTCATAAGTTAGTTCTAGAACATCTCCAACCCAGGCAGATTTCTTAGGTGGGTAGACTACGCCTTCTACGGATCCGGGATTCTCCATTGTAAGTCCAATCAGGATGGCAAAAAGCGGAATCAAACTGGAACTCATCACAATAGTACTGCCTACTACTAGTCCGAATAGAAAGATTCCGGTAAATACAGCTATATAGGTTGCTGATTCCCGAGTAAGCAATGTCTCCTACCTTGGATTAAAATCTGTTGGAACTGGAATGCTGGACACAACTTCGTCTATCACATCTTCTACTCGCGTTCCCTCCAGCGTCTCTTCAATATCAAGAATTATTCTATGGCTTAACGCTGCAATGGTGAAGGTCTTCACATCATCGGGTGTCACGAAATCTCTGCCATGTACTAGCGCCATGGCGCGTGATACCTTCAATAGTGAAAGGCCGCCGCGTGGGCTAGAACCAATCTCAACTTTGTTATGTTCACGGGTTGCTCGTATAATCTGTCCAACGTACTCCAGAATGCATTTATCTACATAAATGCTATTTTCCACAATATTCTGCAGTGACTGGAATTCGTCAGCTGAAACCACCGGCTTAACATCACCGCTGGGATCATCCTTCTTCCAATCGATTCTTCTTCCCAATATTGTCACCTCATCCTCAAGAGAATCTACATAACCGGTTGACATCTTGAGCATGAACCTATCCATCTGTGCTTCTGGTAGAGGGTAAGTTCCCTCCTGTTCGATCGGATTCTGCGTAGCAAGTACAAAGAAAGGCATGTGCAACATGTGAGATTCGCCTTCGATGGTGACCTGTCTTTCCTCCATTGCTTCAAGTAGGGCAGCCTGTGTTTTTGGTGGTGTCCGATTAATTTCATCGGCGAGTAGAATGTTGGTGAATATCGGTCCCTTGACCAGTTCAAAGCTTGAGTCTTTCTGCTGCCATACTCTGGTACCGATAATATCAGCAGGTAATAAATCAGGTGTAAATTGTATTCTCGTGTACCTGCATCCTATAATACCAGCGAACAGTTTAGCCAGGAGTGTTTTACCGAGTCCCGGGTAGTCTTCGAACAAGACGTGACCATTGGCGAGACCGGCGGCAAGTAGTTTTCTAAGTAACGGTTTATTTCCAACGAAGACCGCACCTATTGAGTCGATGATTCTCTCACAGACATCATGAGCTGCTGCAATATCTGTATTGCTCATACTTTAACCTCCACATTCTCCGGCTTATTGCGAGGCTGTTGTATCACGTTATCAATAATTTCCGATAGCACTTTCTTTCGTTCCTCTTCGTTTCTATGTTTTATATGGTTTTCATCCCAGATAAAGGCATACCAAGGCACCTTCTGGTCTTCATGGTTAATCAATCGAGTCAATGTATTACCTATTCTATTTATATCCCAGCCATTTTCATAAAGCATTACTACTAGGTTGGTGATCAAGCTGGAACGCTGACCCTTCTCCACGAAATCTTTCTGGATAGTACTGAGATATGCAAGTTCTGTGTCAACTATTTCCTGTACCTCTTGAGAGTGTTTCTCCCATGTGGAGAGTTGCAGTGTTGCAGAATGTCGCTCTCTTATAGTATTCCTTATACCACGGTATACACGCCATGCCACTAAACAAACGATCCCCCATTCAACCAATGGCGTATATGAAAAGCTATCGGCGATTAAAGGTCGAATAAGTGCCAGATATGAATACAACAACACACCTATGATGAACATTAAAAAGTGAGATTCGGTAGCCCACCGGCATATATCTGCCACAAATCTGTTCGTTGATTTTCTACCATAATCTGCCAGAGAAGCTATCGAACTCAGAAGGAATCCAACCAGAAATGCCGTACCCACAGATGTTGCGTATTCCCAGGTTTCTGTGAAAGGACGTGCGATAAATAAGATCGATAATCCAATTAGCATAAACGCGAGAGCATCGACTGCGGGACTAATCCAGTCAAGTTTGACCTGTGCTTGCAAGAGGTTGGCCAGGCCTCGGATGGTTATACCGGCAACAAGTAAAATCGCGTAACCACCCAGCTCGTTGATATGGGAAAAGGGAGTTTCTTCAATGCCTGATATATGGCTTGCCCAGTTTAAAAATGCATAAAGTAAAACGGCAAACGATGCCCCACCGAGACTATATGACAAAAGCTTCCCTGCCAGTCCAGGCATTACTATGGTTGATACTCTATGTCCGAGCCTGAGGACGAGGAAACCAATGATAGGACCAACGAGGTATGTTAGGTCCAGTGAAAGGTACGTATTTACTGGACCGGCAGGTGATAAAAGATAAGCCGTGAGTCCACTTAATACAACACTAACAATTATTGGTACTATTAGCTTTTTGAGTTCCTTCCCCATTCTGTCCTCCGTAAGAAGCACGCACTCTCATTAGTGATAAGAACGCTTCTTCGTATTGCTTTCTGCCGATTTCATGGGTACTGTAATCTGTTTCCTCAAAGCATCTAACCAAAGTGTCCAGTGCGGCTGCATTGATCCCCTGTAAACCCCTAATTATTCTCCCTTCGATGTCACGCGGTGTAGAATCTACAGGCAATGTTACGTCATTAGATTTGGCCCATTCTTTGACAGTAGCAAATAAATCCACAATCTCTTCACGATAATCGACAATCCTAATAGGTCTGATGGCCTCAGCAGGTTGATATTTATCATCACCTTGAAAGCGACAAGTTATTGTCCGTTCACCTTTGCTTTGGAAAGCTCTGATTAGGCTAGTTTTACCTTGGTCATCTACTCCTGTCGACTCAACGGGTTGATTATTGATATATAGTTCAATTTTTCTATCATTTAAACTTAGTCCTTTTTCATCAGCGAATATGAACCTTATCTGAAGGTTTTCACCTATACCCCATACATCGGGGAAAGGATCCTTGATCTGAGGGAGTTCAATATAAATACGAGTTGTTAGCCTCCCTGATACCACCTTGTTTTTCTGAAGTGGTGGCTGGATATTGTCCGGAGTTATTTCCACCTGCGGCATGGGATCTTTTTTCTCCCGCTTCTTGTTTAAAAAATATCCACCTACTAAAGCAGCACCTATGACGGGAATGAATGCTAGCAGCCACCAGGGGAATCCACTGCTCTGCATGAGGTTGATTTCCACCATTTCCGTGCAGGGAAGATAAAGGTCATTTCCTTCAAAAACACAATTAAGTGACAGGCTCTGCTCCATAAAATCATCAGAAATCTCGAGCGTTGTCAGAGCCTGGCCATTACTATCAGTGAAACCTGAAAGGGAATATTCTTCAACAACGATGCTGGCATTACTGATGGGATTACTCCGGTCATCCTGCAGTGTCATTACAAGCTCAATTCTGTCACCTGGATTACCTTGCTCTGGAGCCTCAACATCCAGAAACGTCCTCGATTTAACAAGAATATACTGCGTACTTGTGCTGGTTTGTTCCAGCAACTGATATTCGATGACATGTGGACCCAAGGTTGTATCGTAATTAACATTATGCTTTATTTCAAACTCACCTTGCCCATCCGTTACCAGTTCTGCTAGTTTTGAGTTATCAAGAAATATCGTAATTGGTTCGTGGGTAAGTAGACCATTACTTGTTCTTACCTGTCCGCCAATGAAAGCTTCTTCACCTCTGACAAATGTGTCATCTGTCATTACATCAATCACGATGTCAAGTATTTGGATCTGTACACTTGTACTTGATTCCAGATAGTACTCGCTTCCTTCAAAACTTGCTACCACAATATAGGTCCCGTTCTGTCCGAAAATGTGGTTGAGAGTAAAACGTCCGTTTTCGTCAGTTATCAGTACTTTGGTTATCTGTCCATCTCCTATAGAAAGTGCTATTTCATGATTCTGAACCGGACCTGCAAGCTCCTCGGTTAACGTACCGGCAATGGAAACCGACTCATTAACTGTGGCCATGTCGGGTAGTTCAAGCGTAATCAAGGTAGCTGATATAACTTTGATTTCGGGATCACTCCAAGATTCAGTATATATCTCATTCCCTATTGCATGAGCAATCAGTTGATATGTACCAACATTTATACCTTCATCAAGGTAGCACTCTATATTGAAGTGGTTTCCTTTAGATCGGCCCTCCCCAATAAGCCTGCCACCCTCACCTTTCGTCTCGTTTATCAATATTTCGACATCGATACCATCAACATCCTCACCGTCTATTGTTTGAACTATTCCCTCTACCTCGAAATAGTAGCCTTTCTGGTTAACAGCGCTTGTGGTAGTTATCTCAGTAAGCGTCCTGATACCTGTTTTCGCTATTTCCTCGTCTCCATTAGAATCTGTTGGTTCTGTACTATCTGTACCATCGCTGGAGACATCACCACCGCCGGAGACATCACCACCAGGTGAACATGCAGGGTTGCACGACAGTTGCCACCATGAGGAACCTCCCCCCGAACCTCCTCCAGAACCACCTCCAGAACCTGATGGTTGGTCAACTCCTGAGCTATCACTAGGAGTATTGGTGGTAGTTTCATCGCTTATCAAGCTTGGTGAGCGTGATAGTCCACCAAGAACAGACTGTAATCCGACTAAGGCTATGATTGATGCTAAGGCAACCGCTGTTATTGGTAGTATACTCTTCTTCATATAAGCTTTGTGCTAGAGTGAACGTATTGCAGCATACGAGTCCACTCAGGGTAGACTAATCTTGATGTTGTCCCAAGAGGCTATAGTCGGATAATCAAGGTTGTACCGACGGAATACAGCTAGTAGCGACAATAAGATATCGTTGATTATAGGTAAATACTATTCGCCTCTTGAGTTTGTCTTAATTAAATAAATATCTCCCTCGCTTTCTGGTTCTGCTGTCCCGCCAGTGCTAGTGCAGGAAGCTACCAAGCATGGTAAGATTGTTAAGACTAATATCATAAGTGAAAGGATTATTGTCTTACTCATATTTCGCACGGCATCGTCCTTTCGCTGCTAATGCAATTACAGATAGGCTAGTTAGTGGATTTTCAGTCTGGCACTTCGGGCATATCATGACGAACGCCTCGGTGCTGGCTCAGTGCTCACAGTCTAGGGGTAAACTAAAGTGATGTCAAGGGGTGGGAAATCAATCTTACAAAAGAGGCTTTTGTTAGGTAACAATCTAGTACACTGTGCAATTGTGCGCGGTGGCTGATGGGTAGTGGCATGTATTGAATTATGCCACATTTTGACTTGAAACAAACTATCCAATCAGTCTAGCAAGAGGCCACCTTCTCATCTTTTCCAGTTTCTTAGTGTAGTCTATGACCTTGTACTTGGTAATGTGTGCTTTATGCGCGGCAATCTCGAAAGCTTGTTCTCTTCCCCCGAGATCATCAAC
>SMTZ1_10000158_pt1 | contig 71522 bp, 72 predicted proteins | sample DeeMarSWOR136_30_FD_25667 | JGI IMG/M metagenome (IMG submission 25667) | reverse complement strand
AGAAGTCCCCCCGGAATCAGCTTGGCGACTTTTGGCGTGAGCTCTGGTTTGAGCTGCATCACATATCTCTCTCTAGGAAGCTCAACAACCTCCAGCGCTCCTTTTCGCTTGTTGTAATGATGACTAAGCTCTTCAAGCAGCCGTCTTGTGGTAGACTCAGCCTTGTCTATTATGCCCGCAAGTTCTTCTATCGAGATTGGCCTACCTACCACATATAGAGCAGCTTCGAGTTTGACCAAGTCCTCGTCCACAGGTATCACCTATCTCTCCAAGGCAGGTTGTATCTCCCCAACGCCATTCTCTAGATCCTCCGGAGGAGGCGGAGACAACAACTTGACCCAAATCACCTGTCTCTCGTCCATCCAAATGTCAATGAATGCTCTTGCAAAGAGATGAAGCAGAGCAAAGAAGACTCGCACAATCTCTCTTCTGGTATTGTTCATGAGAATATCCACGAACTTCGAAGTCTCATCTATCTTCATGATCTTGGAGAGGTCTCCATATACCTCCGCAATGTTCTCCTCCACGTCAGCTCGTGTTGTTTCAACTTGGAAGGACAAAGGGTCTGCTCTGCTGCGATATCTTCTCTTCCTCGGAGTAGGACGCCTATGAACGCCTCTGCTAAGCACTCGGTCCATTGCTATCAGCAACTCCTCGAGCGTCACACGCTGGTTGCTGATTCTGAATGGTGGACGAATCAATGGAATGACGAGGTCCTCCTCCTCATCTTCCTCGGGTGGGAGGACTCCCAATTCGATTAGCTCTCGAGTCTTCTTCATGAATATGACCGAGGCCGAGTATAGCGCACTTCCCGACACTCTGAAGTCTATGTCCCCCAAACGCTTCATCTCAAGAAGGAATCCTGATACGAGCTTTCCGATATCCACATTCCAAGGTTTGACCTTGTCTAGCTGTAGCAAATCTGTGAGAAGAATGTACGGTGGAGAGGCCCAGAAGGGGATGTCATCATCACTCATGCGGCCGATGCCACCTCCTCAAGGTCCACGGACACAATTCTCGATATACCATCTTGATTGGACACGCCAATCAAGAGATCCGCCTTTCGCACTGTAGTATCTCTCAATGATACTACTATGAATTGTGACGATTTCGACATCTCAGAGATTAGGTTCGCCACATTGTGAGCATTGACATCGTCTAAGGCGGCATCAATCTCATCAAAGACATAGAAACTTGCAGGGCTGTACATCTGGACCGCAAAGATGAGTGCCAGACCGGTCAGGGTCTTCTCCCCACCGCTCATTGCATCCAAGGTCACAAGCTCCTTCCCCTGCGGCTTGGACCTTACAGTGATTCCTCCCATAAGCGGATGTTCGGGGTTCTCCAGCATCAGAGTGGCCTCCCCGCCTGGAGATAGCTTGGCAAACACCTTGGCAAAGTTGTCTGCGATATCATTGTAGACTTGGAGGAACTTTCGAGTCTTCTCAGCCTCAATTTCCTCCATGAACTCGATTATCTCCTTGTGCTCCTCTTCCAATCGAGCCTTCTTATCGACAATCTCATCATACCTTTCTCTCTCAAGATCATAGTCAGTCAGTGCCTTGAGATTAACTGGGCCAAGCGCCTCAAGCTCTCTCTCAAAGCCCTTGATCTTATCATCAAACTCATCAATTTCCTTGTAGGTGAGTTCCCTCTCCTTAGCTCGTTTGGCCAGTTCCTCGTTGGAGTTGGACAACTCGTTTAGCTCAGCAGTGAGCCCCACAACGTCAGTCTCGAGCCGTGATAGTTCAGTCTGCAAACGATATACTGCCTTCTCGTTTCCAGTCTGCTCTTCTCTTATCTCCTCATGCCGCAGCCTAAGGTTTCGAAGTTTTTCTTTCAGTTCAAGTTGACGTACGCGTTTGTCTTTTACTGTATCTTCAATCTTCGCTCTCTCAGCCTTGAGATTGAGAAAGTCCTTCTCTTTAGTTGCCAGTTGTTCCTCTAGGAGTTTCACTTCTTCCTCCTGGCTTGGCATGACGGTGCTGAGTGACTGGAGACGGTGTTCGAGCTCCACGAGTTTTGGTTTTAGTCTCTCATCCATTGCTACCTTGAGAGAGGTCATCTCGCCAGTGAGGGCCTCACGCTCATTGTTGTGATGCTTTAGCACTTCTTTCAAGTCCTTCAGATACTGGCTCATCTTGGCTGTGTCTGTTTTTGCAAGAGCCTCATTGGCATCGTCACGTTGCTCTCTTACTGTCTCTCTTTGCGCAGTGAGCTCCTCATCTCTTTCTCTCAAGCTCTCAATCTGTTTCTCCAGTTCGCCTGTCGTACGCTGCGCTTTGCTAATCTTCTCCTTCAGCAGACTAATTCTGTTCTCCTTCTCCTCTAGTCGTTCCTCAAGCCCCTCTAGATCTAGTTTTGCTCGATAGTTGCTCTTAGAGAGGTCTTGAATCTCGAGATCTAGCTTGCCCTTCTCGGCGCGGAGTTGCTCTTGTTGTGCAGCAAGTCCAGACAGTATTCCTTCCAGGCCTTTGAGTTTCTTCTCTATCTCGGGACTCCTGTCTTCAACTTGAAGAGACAATCCAGTTGTTCCTCTGTAGTAGTGTCCACCCGTGATTAGACCCGATCTCTCTACTAAATCGCCTTCTAGAGATACTGACCTGAATCCCTTGAATCCCATCGCCTTTGCAGTCTCGAAGTCTTCGGTGACTAAGGTGTCTGAGAAAACGAATTCGAATGCCGGACGCATCTTGGAGTCAAAGGTGACAAGGTCTATTGCAAGACCTATCACTCCTCTACCACTGGGCGCTTTCTTGGGTCGTTTTGTGCTAATCTTGTTGAGTGGAATGAAAGAGGCGCGTCCTACCTTTTCGATCTTGAGGACATTCACGCATTTCGTAGCAACATCATCGTCGTCCACAACGATGTGAGAGAGTCTGTTGCCGCCAGCAATCTCCATGGCCACGGCGTACTCGGGATCAATCTTCCCGAGCTCAGCTACTGTGCCATATATTCCCTCAATTGTCCCAGTATCACGTAGTTCCAATATCCTGCCAATGGCGCGCCTTCTCTTCATGAAAGCCTCTTCCGCCTCCTTCAGGGCATCCTGCCTAGCTTGGACGCGGATCAATTCTTCTCTTGTGTCCTTCACGATCTTTGTTGACTCAGACACCTCTGCATCCACAGTTCTCAGTCGGCTCTCAATTCCCTCGACTTCGTTTCGCTTACCTTCCTCGATTCCCTCCGATTCTTGGAGTTTCTCTCTTCTAGCGGGAATGATCTCTCGAAGCTCTGAGACCTCCTCTTCTGTCTTGGCAAGCAGTTCGTTGGAATCACGCAACTCCTCGTATATCATTCCGAGTTCCTTGCTATCGGTCTTGATTGCCGAACGAACCTCGGAGACTCCCTCGTCAAGCGACCTCATCTGGTTGTTGAGGTCCTGGAGTCGCTGGGTCAACTCGAAGGTATCAGCCTGCTCTTTCTCAATACGTTCCTCAAGAGCGGCCATCTTGTTCTTGCAGCTTTCAATCTCACCATCGAGTCTGGTAAGCTCCTGGCTCTTCTCATCCATCAGGGAGTCGGAACCACTGACTTGCTCCTGAATCGATTGAATCTCTATCTCAATGGACTCCGTTTCTTTCGACCTCTTTTCTAGCTCGGCTCTTGCTCGCTCGAGGTTACTGTTTGCATGGTCTACAGCAGCTGACACAACTCCATACTGCTCCGAGATTCTAGCGGAGTCTCCACCCGTTATCTGGTCAATCTCGGTGTCTATTCCCTCGATCTCACTGTCTGTGGTTTCGGTTGCCTGCTCTACCTCTACAAGCTCTCTGCTCAGCTTCTCTGCTTCTTCTGCTCTCTCCGCCAATGTCTCGTGGATGGTCTCAATTCTACTTCTTCCCTTTATGGCACGCCAAGCTACACTATCAACCCGGACCTGCTTTATCTGATCGTGAAGCTTTTGATGGCGAACAGCATCCCCCCTCTCCTCCTCAAGCTTCTCCAGCTGGCGACGTCTCTCCTGAAGCTGCATATCGACCTTACCAAGGTTCGATTCACTCTCTGCCAACTTCTTCATGGCACGTTCTTTCTGCTCGTCATAGGCAGAAATCCCTGCTATGTCCTCAATCAACTTACGACGATCATTGGGACTTACTTTCACAATCTGTGCTATCTCCCCTTGGAGAACCAGATTGTATCCATTTGGATCCACTCCGATTGCACCCAATATGTCAAGAACGGCGGTCCTTGTCACAACCTTGCCGTTGATGCGGCAGGTTGACTTCCCATTATCGTCCAGTTCTCTCTCTATGACGACTCTGTCCGCCTCTATCTGCAACCCCCTGTCTCTATTGTCAAAATGAATCTCAACATGTGCAGACTTGGCTTTCGGCGGCATGTCTGGCTTTGGGGGAGAATAGAGAAGGTCCGAGAAAACATTTGCCCGAAGAGTCTTTGCGCTGAGCTGGCCGAGCACGAAGAGAACTGCATCAACAACATTGGATTTGCCCGAACCATTGGGGCCAACTATGCATGTGAAGCCAGGATTCAATCTGATTGTCACATTGTCTCGGCCGAATGACTTGAAGCCCTTACATACAAGCTTGTCAATGTGGACCAAGACGCTCCCTTCCCGGCTCTGCATATATGTTACACATAAGGCGTGTCGACTGTGACTTCTCGGTACTACAGTGGCCTAAATACGCTTGGTACTACCTTGGTATTACCTCGAGCATAATCAGATATGCCGTTGTGTATCTTCGACTAACTGGGGTTCGCAAAAAAAGGTAACTCTGTGTACGATTAGTGTTGGAAGCTAGCCTATCATCGAAACCAAGGCACGTTTGAGTGCCATCCTGACAAGGCCCATCGACTCGCGTGCGCCCTCTCCTGCAATCCCTGCCAACACTAGTTTCACATCCCCTAGGATTGCAATGAAGCCTTTGTCAGTGGCAATTGTGACTTCCTTCAATCCCCCCTTGTCAAGTCCACTTGCAAGCTGAGATGAATTGGCCGCAATCTTGACAGAAAGGTCTGCAATGTCGGAGTATTTGATTCCCCCAGTTATGGTATGACCGAAGATTACCTTCCCCTTTGCATCACAAACCACGATGCCTTGTAAGTCCTCATTCGCCGCCATCGTATCGGCAATAACTTGCTCAATCTTCTTCTGATCAACCACTTGATACATCCTCCGTGGATGAACTTGCACGCTATCAGACGTGTGAAGCTGTCGTGTTTATATCTTATGTGTAAGTACTTTGTCCGTTTTATAGCTCCATGAGAGCATAGGCGTAGCTGAGTTTTTATCCACAAAAGTGAACCATGCCCCAAGACTTTTGGAGTCGGTTATGAATGCCCATGCTGAGAACTAGTTCGGAGGCCTTTCCGGCCTCCAAGAAGGTCCTGGGAGACCTTCCATACGTCTTGCGTGTCGAGTTTGGAGACCTAGCGCGTGACGTAACCAAGATTGTCGGCAAGCCAATTGCTTGCCAGAAATGCAACGGCTTTCTTCTCAGTGTAGACCAGATAAAGGACGACGACAAGGTTGGAAAACACTTTGTCTGTCCTTTCTGCGGAACACTGAACGTTATAGAAGGCGAGATTGTTGTAGCAGGTGATGATACAGACTTTGTGGTCGAAACGCCACCTGAGAGAACCGAGACCGACACGGACGTCATCTCGGTGGGAGGTAGGTCCTTCTTGGGACTGATTGATGTCTCTGGGTCGATGGCTGGAGCGAATCTTGCCGCTGTGAAGCGTAGTCTGAACACATCCATTGACAGCCTAGCCGCAAACGCACCTAACACGATGTTTGGTCTCATAGAGTTCGAGAGTTCGGTTCTGTGCAGGAATCTCGAAACCGGTGAACCCATAGAACTCCCTCGAGAGTCTTTCATGAGCATTGAGAGTATCACAGACGCAACGAAACGTCTACTGGACAAGATCAAGCTGGTTCCGGTCGGTGAGAATGCTGACAATCTGAAGAAGCATGTTTCAGCCCTCAGAGACCAGGGGGGAACAGCTCTAGGTCCTGCTGCTGCTATGGCATACGTCATTGCCAAGCATAGGAACGTGGGCCGAATAGTGCTTCTCACTGATGGACTTGCAAATGAGGGGATTGGCGCCCTTGAAGGTTACCAGGTCACTCCTGCAGGCAGTTTCTATGAAGACCTTGGGGATAAGTTCAGGGAACTCGGTGCCGCTGTTGATGTTGTTGGCATTGCCTCTGGTGCTGGAATGGAACTCAAGACCTTGGGTCTAATGCCTGAGGCCACAGGAGGCACAATGTACTACGTCACTCCCAACGAGCTTGATCGGAGCCTTTCTGAGCTAGCTGGCGCTGAACTGCTGGGTCGTGATGTTGAGGTGAAACTGATCACGCCCGCTGGCGTGCGACTCAAAGATGCCTCAGGAGCCTCCAGAGCCGTTCTTGATGAGCTGAGGAAGAAGGGCGGTGGCAAGATTGGAGTGGTAGGAGAGGACCACGAGCTCTACTTCGAGATTGAACCCGAGAAGCAGATCAAGGATAAAGAGGTTCCAATCCAGGTTCAGGTGGCCTATACTGATGAGGAAGGTGCCAGAAGAGTCCGTGCTGTTACGACGAAGCTACGAGTATCTGAGAAGGAGGATGAGATCATGAAGACCCTCGACCCCACCGTTGGTGCAACCTTTGTCACCCAGAAGGCTGGGGAGGATGCAATCAGGGGAGAGAGGGCCAAGGGCAAGAAGCGTCTCGAGTCCTTCCGTTCTGCTATGAAGGCACGAACAAAAGCCGCACCTAGAGCTGTGCAGACAATGCTTGAGAAAGCCGACCGTGCTCTAGAACGAGAGGAAGAGGAACTTGAGGTTCAGGAGGCACGGATGGCCGCCGCTCCGGCAAGAGGTGCAGCCCCATCTGCCGCCGCTGACATGTCTGCTGTAGAGAATCTGGCGCAGATGAAGAGGAGCTCAAAGAAGATCTTTGATGACGAAGATGAGGAATAATCTAACACACGAGTGACGTTGACCAGACCAGCGTCACTCCGCTTCTATTCTGGTACTGAACTTCCGAGTGAAATGCGCAATCTTTTGCGCAAACGAGCTGTTTTGAGATGAGAACATCATCAATAGTCTAAAATACCCAACTGCGGCGTTAGGAGTTGTCAAATGCAGATTTGACTGCAGCGGAGACTCTACGTTGATAAGCCAAGAGCGCCTCAAGGGTATCATCGACCGACTCAAGACGCAGGAAGGTGTTCGTGGGGTCGTTGTGACCACCATGGAGGGGTTGCCTCTGAGTAGCGATCTTGATCAAGAAACCACTGAGAATGTCGCTGCAATCATAACCTCTCTCGTAGGAAAGGCACTGGACACCGTGCGGCTCCTGCGCGAGGGTTCGTTGTCCTTCCTCACGCTGGACACAACACAAGGTCAAATAAACATCGCACCGGAAGAAAAAGAGGGCCTGATATTAGTGGTCCTCAAGTAGAACTACTGTTAAGGGGTTGAAACCATGAGCGATCCAAAAGCGTTCGATAAGATCCTCACCGACATCATTCGCCAGGACAAACATATCAAGAAGGTCATCCTGGTAGACAAGACTGGCTTGACCATAGCCAATGTGAGCAAGCTCTCGTATTATCCTGTGGATGTTGATTCCATCGGCGCGATTGCAAGCGCAGTGTTCTGTGCCAGTGAGGAGCAGGGCAAGAACCTCCAGATTGGTGAGCTGGAGATTGTGACCTCTGAGTTCTCAGAGGGTAAGATATTCGCATCCGCCTGTGGGAAGGGTGTGCTCTGTGTGGTATCTGACCCTGAGGTCAACATCGGTATGGTCCGCTTGGTCATGAAGAAGCAGGGCGTACAACTCGCCGACGAGCTGGACAAGTTCTTGGCAGTCGAGCCTCTCACTCCCTCGGACAAAGACAAGGAAATTGATGAGGAAGATCTCAAGTCTGCCCTAGCAGAGCTTGAGAGAGTCTAGTTCGGGCACAATTCTCCCCAATTGGCCCGAATTGTGCCACAAAGGCTTTTATGAGACCACACTTTTAACACATCAACCCCCGAAGCAGGGCCTCTATCTAGGGACCAGAAGAGCAGCAGCGACGTACTGAGGTGAACAGTGATTCGAAAAGACGACAAAGGGCGCATCCATCTGAAGTTGGTCTTCTATGGACCGTCTCTTGGAGGTAAGACGACTGCACTTCGATGGCTCTATGGAAAGGTCGAGGGTCTTCAGAAGGGCGAGTTCACTGCTATTGAGGATGAGACTAACCGCACACTGTTCTTTGATTACGTACCAATGAGCGCAGGAGGGCGCGTTCTGTTCGATGTCTTCACAGTGGCAGGACAGAAACGTCACCGACACCAGAGAAAGGTTGTACTTCAGGGGACTGATGGAATACTGTTTGTCGCAGACTCATCACCTGATCAGAGAGATGAGAACACTGAGAGCTTCGAGGAGCTGAAGTTGTTCCTGGGTGACGCCTTGGGGCGTGAGATTCCCATTGTCGTCATGTTGAACAAGCGTGACCTACCGAACAGGATGTCGCGCGATGAGATGCTCGACCTGCTTGGTCTTGGTGGTAATGTGCCAATCTACGAGACCATTGCAGTACAGGGCGTAGGAGTTAAGAGGGCGTTCCAAGCCATAGCGCGAGAAGTTATCTTGAAGAGAATGTACAAGTGATATTGACAGGTGAGGTTGATGTCAGAGACCCGCGGAGACACTTTGGAGGGCGTCCTTAACGAACTGCAGGGGAGCATTCCTGAGATTGAGGCCTGTGCAATAGTCAGCGTCGAAGGACTCCCAATTGTGTCGGCCTTGCCAACTGATGTCGATGAAGCAAAGGTCGCAGCGATGACAGCTGCCATGTTGACTCTTGGAGAGAAAGCTGCAATAGAGCTTGGAAAGGGCAACCTAGAGCAGGTCAACATTAAGGGTGTAGATGGCTGGTTGCTCGTGATTCAAGCCGGAATGAATGCCTGTCTCACCGTTTCCACAACGGCCAGTGCCAAGCTTGGCATGGTCTTTCTTGAGATGAAGAGAGCGGCTGAGAAAGTATCCCAGATGATCTAGTGCATTACTTGCCCCAGCATCAAGGCTATTAGGGTGCGCCATTTGCCCCAGAGTGAAATAGGAAGTGCAACTGATTGAACCTGACTGGTCCTGTATACAGACTGTACGAGTACGTCTTGCATAGGCAGTTGCACAAAGACCAAGCTCCCCGTCACGTAGGGATTATTCTCGATGGTAACCGGCGCTATGCTAGACAGCATGGTCTTGAAGTGCCTTGGTTCGGACATCACAAGGGTGCCCAGAAGGTGATGGATGTACTCAGAATTCTATGGGAGGCAGGAGTCAAGGTCTGTACACTCTACGCATTCTCGATCGAGAACTTCGAGCGGAATCGCGACGAAGTAGAAGAGATCATGGCCATTGCCAAGGAGAAATTCAGCGAGGTTGTGGGAAACCCTGATGTCCACAAGCACAAGGTCCGAATTCAAGCAATTGGTCGAGTCGATTTGCTGCCAGAGGAAGTCCAACTGGCAATTGCACAGGCAGAGGCGGAAACTGAGAACTACAGTGACCACATCCTGAATGTGGCAATAGGGTACTCCGGCAGAGCGGAGCTGGTGGATGCTGTACAGGCAATCGGTGAGAAGATTCGAAACGGTGAGCTGGACCCATCAGCCGTTGATGAGGAACTGATTGAAACCCACTTGTATACGAACGGGGTCCCTGATCCTGACTTGATCATCCGAACATCAGGCGAGGAACGACTCTCCGGTTTCCTTCTATGGCAGTCCGCCTATTCCGAGCTATACTTCGCCCAGATTTATTGGCCGGCTGTAAGAAGAATAGACATCTGGCGTGCCCTGCGTTCCTATGAGCGTCGCTCACGACGATTCGGCAAATGATTAAGGGAGCTGGTAGGTAATCATTCTAGAGAACTTGAGAGCCGGTGACACAGTCTTTTATATTGGCAAAGCATGTCATCGAGTTTGTTCAGGAGATCTTAGCGTTGGCCAGAAAGCCAATTGATGTTTACCGCGGTCTTATTCAGGCGCACATATCCGCGGAGATTGCCCCTCACATCGATTCAGTCGTAGAGAGGTACTCTGACCATGAGTTTGCTGAACTGAAGCTTTCACATCACTTGAAGAGATTCATCGAGATCTGGTCACGACATGTCGCATACCTGAACTACCGCGATTCCATTGACATACCAGATCTCACTGCGGCCATTGATCTGCTGGACTATTTCACATCCACTACAAAGTGGTGGGCCCTGTCTAGAGATGAACCAGGACTTGTACTCAGACCTGCGTCCAGAGACCCTCGCAACTTCCTCAAATCTCTGCCTCTGATTAGCATCGGACAAGGCGCCTCGGGAAGGGCATCCGGAGCGGCGGAGAAGCTGTCGGGTTTTCTGAAAGAACACAGACTTGGGTCGACGGAAGCAATCATAGATCTACGTCAACACATAGTCTCAGTCTGGCTACTTCTCAGCGCATTTGTGTGCAAGAGTCAGGGGCGTAGTACTACCGAGGAAGAAGACTTCGAGGTAGCCTATGACATAGCAAGAGTACTGTTCTTCTACACCCCTCCAGAGGACTTCTTGGCGCTTACTGCATTGCGTCAGATCGCTACGAATCCAACCCTGTCAAAGGCTGCTGAGATCAATTTCGCTCGTGGCTTCGACCGCAAACTCGACTCGTCACTCGCTGCAAGACTGGAACGGTCTCACGGAGAGTATCTTGCCAATATCGCCAAGGTGACACCAAGTGCATCTCGGAACATACTGACCAACTCACTCAGGCTCCTGGCACAGCTTCAAGCAGTGAAACTGGGCATGAGCCGTATAGAGGCCGATGAGTATGAGTCCGTGATTGTAGGAGCTATGAGCTTTCTAGACAAGATTGATGTTCCTTCTGCTCTTTTTCATGAACAGTCCAAGGTCGTTGAACTCTTCAAGAGCCTGCAGCCTGAGGAAGGTGTGGAGGAGAAAATGGCACTCATGCGGCGGAGAATCGAAGGACTATTGGTCGATTCAACCGGTAATAGGGACTTCTTGCTACAGTTCACAAAGCTGATTCCCAGAATCACGGCTCTTCTCCTGCTTCTTGCGGGTGGTACAAAGACCCAACCAAGAGAGCGATTGACCGATTCTGATGTGAAGAGAGCTCTAATCCTCCTCAATAGGCTTCTCAATGAGTAGAACTCTGTTCTATTCAGGGCCTTCAATCAGTATCCTAGCATCCACTACAAGAACACCTTTGCCCTTCTCGTAGAGGAACACTGGATTGCAGTCTAGCTCCGTGATTTCCGGGTTCTCCTCCACCATCTTAGAAACGGCCATAATCACATCAACTAAGGCATCCACATCCCGTGGAGCCTCGCCGCGTACGCCATCCAGAATCTTTGCAGCCTTGATCTCTCGGATCATCTCTCGTGCATCAATCTCCGCCAGCGGTATCAAACGAAATGTCACATCTTTCAATACCTCGACAAAGATGCCGCCAAGACCAAACATCAGAGCAGGACCAAACTGAGGGTCTCGCGTGACACCCACAATGACCTCGGTTCCCATGTCGGCAAAGTCAGAAATGAAAACGCCTTTGCTCAAATCCACCTTGGTTCCCTTCTCTTTGCCGTATGCCTTTGCATTGTCCATAATCTCCGCAAAGGCCTCTTTCACTTCGTCGGCATTCTTCAGGTTGATTTTGACTCCTCCAGCATCAGACTTGTGAAGAACGTCCTTGGAGAGAATCTTCAGAACTACGGGAAAGCCAATCTTCTCTGATTTCTTCACTGCCTCTTCAGCTGTCGTCGCTGTTTCATAGGGTGGAATGGGAATCCCGTATGCCTTCATTATGTCCTTTGCCTCATGTTCGAGGACGAAGGTCCGACCCTCGTCGCGGGCTGTCTTGAATATCTTCTTGGCAGCTTTCATCCTTCTTCAGACCTCTTAGCTCTGCTGACTCGTTCGCCTTATTTATGGTTTCAGGACATTGACGGTCTTTTTGAACCTGCCTCTGCATTTCTTCCGTTGTGTATGGTGTTGACTTCTGCTACCATTACTCAATTCCTCCCACTTGATACGCCGCATATCGCAATCCTAATAGCAGCACTTAGAATGCGTAGACTGAGGCACAGACTTGGGATTCGACATTCTCTCCGACGGCAAGACCATCCTAGAGGCATCAAGCTCTCAGCTAGAAGAGTTGATGCAGACCGCTTTCGAAAGCAGGCGGAATGTCTTCGGAGATGACTTGCTGTGCTATAGTCCCACAGCATATCCGTACAAGATAGCTGATCACAAGCAATCGAGCCCTCACAACTTCATCTCCATCAGTGTTACTGGCACTGCCTGCTCGTTAGGTTGTGACCATTGTGATGGGCACTTACTAAGAGGGATGATTCCCGCCGTCACACCAGAAGAGCTAGTTCGGAAATGTCAGGAGGCAAAGATGCGCGGGGCCGAAGGAGTTCTGATTAGCGGGGGCTCCGACTCGAAAGGTCATGTACCTCTAGACCGGTTTGGAGAAGCCATCAAGACAGTGAAGACTGAGCTGGACCTGAAGGTTGTGATTCACACTGGTCTTGTGAGTGTGAAAACGGCCGAATTGCTACAGGAAGCATCGATTGATGCGGCCATGCTGGACATCATTGGTGATGAACAGGTGGCCGAGAATGTCTATCACATCGAAGACGGCCCAAGCAGAATGAATGCCTCTCTCAGTCTTCTTCGAGATGCTGATATTCCGACTGTCCCGCATGTATTGGTGGGCATAAACTATGGGAAGATTGGTGGGGAGCTAGAAGCACTGCAGATGATTGCGGACAATAATCCCGCAGCCGTCGTCGTGATTGCACTGAATCCAGTAAGAAAGACGCCGATGGAGTCCGTCAGCCCACCTTCTCCAGAAACGATTGGAAGAATCATGACTATTGCACGTCGTGGAATGGAGAAGACTCCTTTACTCCTTGGCTGTGCACGTCCGATGGGTCAGCACAAGATAGACTCTGACAAGAATGCAGTGATGAGTGGAGCAAACGGGATTGCATACGTAAGCCAGGAGGGCGTTGATTTCGCAAGAGATCGCGGACTCAAACCGGTCTTCATGGATGTGTGCTGTAGTCTCGCCTATCAGATTTTCCAATAGATGCCGTTCGAGTGATGTATCCCACAGTTTCATAGCCCAAGTCGAGGAGCCATAGTCCGATTGCACTTGGCAGAAAGGCAGTCCAAATCACTGCAAGGATGAGCACAGACAGCTTCAGAGTGAACCTGAAACGAAAGAAGCCATTGACCCAACGACCTCCATTGCTCTCTGCCCAATCATTTCCTCGCTCATCAAGAACCGCTGCCACAAGAAGGGTCCCTAGAATGACGAACCAGTCAAGCCAGCTTGTGATAATCGGAACTCCAATCACAAATAGTACGACGCCAATCAGTACGAATCCTACTAGAAACTGCGGTCTATTCACCTTACCAGATAGAGCCACTCCGATTACTATCGCTACCATCAGCACAAGATCCAACTCAGATACAGTCATGACTAGTCCGAATAATAGACCAGACAAAGCCAGCGGTACTAGTGCAATAATCGGCTTATCGAACTCATCTAACAGATCGTCTCCAAGCTTGAGTGTGAAACCCGCCAGACAATATGCACCATAGTAGAAGACCCACTCAAGCATTGATGTTCTCCTCCCAGAAGGCCATAGGGCCTCTCTGCTCATCGTGGTAAGTCACTGGTAGTGGCTCCTCAGTCTAACTATGACTCGTCGCTGGACATTTCTGCCCTCGGATAGCCAATTGCATCATCGGAGCCTTGTCTGACTCACTTGAATCTCAGATAAAAGTTGGTGCCGCTCTACAGAATCTCCACAGGTGTCCCGATGGCTTGACCCGGGAGATTTGTGCGGAACTTGGCACGGACTGCTCCACCATTTCCGTGAGGGCCAAGTACTTTCCCCAGGAACTCACGTCCCGTGTCAGAAGTCCAGCGTACCTTCCTTCCCACAAGTGCCGAGGCCTCTGCTCTAGTCTTGACATCGTTGAACAGAAGAAGCACTTGGTTAGGATGCTGCAGGTGTTTGCCTCTTCGGTAGCTTGTGACGACGCCTTGCAGACCCTTCTTAACACCCTTCTTAGACACCTGTGGTTCCTCCTCGGAAATTCTCGTTGACGCCCTTTGTACGCAATATAAGAGTTGCTGAATATCCCCGGTTCCTGGACTCACTCAATCTCTGGCCCACCCTTGGGTGGGGCCGTATCTGTTGTTTCCGCAATGTGGCTCTCTATGCGGTCCACAATCTTCTTGCTTTTCTCCATTAGCACATCACGTACTGACCACCCCATCGAGTCCTCACGGAGAGTGATCTTGAACAAAGCGAACCATATTCGACCATCTGCGTACGCTCCTGCTTGGTAAAGTTCGTCCACCATCTCTCGTACAAGCCCAATCTTATCTTCTGTACTCCTGAGCCTACTGAGTATGTTCTCTTCACGCTCCACGATTCCCTTCACTCTCCAAGACATCTGGAGTGAGGTCAATGTAGAGATTATGACTACAAACAGGATAACTGGAGATAGAGGGAGAAGCAGATTGAGTATTCCCGCAGACGCGATGATTCCTATTATAGACGAAATGAGAAACGTTTCGAAGAGAACTGTTTCCAGGAGCGCATTTCGTAGCTTGGTCACACGCCATGAGTAGTAACGAGAGAGTGCAGAACTTGGACGACGGAAGTTGCTAATATCGTCTAGGAAGTTGTTTCGACCTTTTCGCACAATGTAGGTCAGAACTCCTTGAAAGAAGAGTGCATTCGTGATGACCACGAAGGAGTAGACCTGAACAACACTCTGCATAGTGTAGTGAACTCCTATGATTGTTTAAAAGGTATTGAAGTGCGCGCAAGTGAATTACTTTCACCTCTCCCTCTACAACTATCCAGTTCTTCGGAACCCACCACCACAGGCCGAAATGCTGAACCAAGCTTGCGCTCATAATAGTCATACTCGATTCGTTTTGGGCTATGCGGGTCTGAGTCAAGCCCTCCCGGAAATGGCTCGGGCCCGCATTTTTCCCTCTTCTACCAGAATACTTCTGACCCTCTCAGTCTTTTTGAACTCGTACTTCCGTATGACTTATCTCGATGCCTCAAGCTCCCGCTGTCCGTGGCTGCAATGAAATCTGTTCACCACATAGACCCTACAAGTGTTGTATCTATCAGTGGACTCCTAGAGGCCATGAAAGATGTTGGAGTCCTTGGAGCGGGGCGACTTGGAAGAGCAGCATCCATAGTTGCACGAATGTTCGATGATTCGGACTGTTTCAAGTTTCTGTCACTTTCTGGACCCATGATTCCAGGTGGCCTACGCAGACTCATCAGTCACTTGGTGGGTCTGGGGAAGGTGAACGCAATAGTAACAAGCGGTGCGAATATCGTTCACGACTTGGTGGAGGCATACGGTGGCAGACACCATCGGGTCTCTAGCGACAGAGATGATCACCAACTGAGAGAGGCAGGGATGGGTCGAATTGCTGACCTCTATGTTGAAGAGAAGCACTTCGAAACACTTGAGAAGAGAGTCTATGAGTTTCTGGACGCTCTGCCCGAGGAACAGATGACAGCTCTGGCGCCCAGCGAGTTCCTGGCGAAGCTTGGGCACACCTTGACCGACAAGGAGTCCGTAATGTTTCAGGCGGCCCACAACAACGTCCCAATATTCTCGCCCGGGCTCATGGACTCAATGCTAGGGCTTCACATGTATACATACAGCACAATGAAACAGTTCAGTCTCGACTTTGTGAAGGATCTCAGGATCCTCGGCGAAATCGTGACTGAGGCAAAGAGAACAGGGGCCATCATGCTTGGTGGAGGACTCACCAAGCATTTCACAATGGGGTCCACGATTCTCAGAGGCGGCCTTGATGTGGCGGTTCAAGTCACACTTGACCGGCCTGAAGGTGGCAGCCTTGGTGGTGCCCCGCTTGTGGAAGGGGTCTCTTGGCAGAAGATGCAGACCGATGCCATGTTTGAAACAGTCATTGGCGATGCGACCATCATTTTCCCAATGCTGGTTATTGGAGCACTTGATAGTCTGAAGGGCTAGGAGTCTGCAGTCCGTACCTAGGACTGAACTACGAGCGGGCCATTATGATTAGCCCAACTAGCATGATGAGTGCACCAATGTATGATGAGTGCACCAATGTATAGATGCTCCAGATGAAAGGTTCCAATCATTATCGGGGGAAACTCTGGTAGCCAGTGTAGCCAGTCTGTTCCAGCTACAAAATCATGAAGGTCATCAACAAAGATTGCAGCTCCAATGATTAGTATTAGGGCGCCAGCTGCGAGCCTGCCGCTGCTTCTCGGAATATTCGTCACACTCCTCTGTCACCACTCTAGACGATGGTGCATGCAAAATGAAGCAGCTTGTAGGCTATCAATGATTGCATTCCTGTCAGGGCTGGAGTCAAGGCGAACACTTATCTCTTTCTCCAGTCAACAATAGTTAACTGGCATATTGAGAGGCTGGTTTGAATGACAGACAAGTATCCAGTTCCATACAGCAAGGATTCAGTGTATTTCCAGTATGATGTCAAGGATTTCAGTCGAGCAAAGAGATTCTACGAGGAAGTACTGGGATTCGAGAAGACATGGGACGGCGGCGAGGAAGTCGGCTGGGCTGAGTTTGATTTGCCCATAACTGGTGCAAAGTTGGGACTCAACCTCAAAGAAGAGGGCGAACTAGATCGGGGCTCAGGAACTCTGACGCTTGTAGTAGACGACTTAGATGTGACCAAGAAGTACCTGGGTAGCAAGGGAGTCGATGCAACTCAAATCGTGGATATCCCAGATATGGTGTCATACTTCAATATCGAGGACAGTGAGGGTAACCCGATTCAGGTTGTATCTGCCCCAAGAGTCAAGACCGACAAATAGAGCCATACGACCATACGAAGCAGGGGTCCAACCTCTGCTCGGGCCACTCAGAGTTTCTTCATCACCTTTTGAGGGGATGTTTGACTAACCGTCAGCCTCCTTGAGGCCAGAACTCGAGTAGACGACTCCCTCTAATCTTCCCTCCAGAGCAGGCCATAGTACGCACATCGTCCGATTGAAGGTCTTATATCCAAGCATCCACAGAGTATTCGAGGTTCAAGAGGTGTTTTTGTTGAACATTCAGGCTCTGCTGGAAACCCTGAGTCTATTCATCAGAGACCGGGAAGCAGTCTACAAGAGCATCCAGGAGGAGAAGAATCTCAAGGAGTATTTCATCGCTTCGACCATTGCCACCCTGCTGTTTGGTGCAGTATACGGTGTTGTGATGGGTTTCTACGCCGGCGGACTTCAGATTCTCTATGACGCCATCAAGATACCTCTACTTCTCCTCGTGTCACTCTATGTTTCATTGCCGACCTACTACGTGCTTAACGGCATACTTGGGGGCGATCTGAGTCTTAGGCAGCTCACAGTATTGTTCATGGTAAGCATCAGCCTTCTCACAATGATGCTCATGGCCTTCTTTCCAGTGACTCTCTTCTTCACCTTGACAACCCCCGAACGTACGTTCGCGACATATGGCTTCACAGTGCTGCTCAACGTACTGTTCTTCGGGATATCAGGGCTAACTGCAGTCAGCTATCTGCTTCAGGGCTTTAGCCGAATTCACGGGGAGAACAAACGTTGGGTACTAGCCATGGTCATTGGCAGCTTTGTGCTTGCGTTTGTGGGAACACAGCTTGCGTGGGTCCTTCGGCCCTACTTCCATGTATCGGAAGCGTTCATTGCACCGCCAAGCGGCAATTTCTACATTGCGCTGTTCGAATTGATTGTGCGGCTGCTACGTGGTTGGTGAGTCTATCGACTGCTAGCAAGTGTACCTGTGAGATTGCAGCTTGACTTGATGATTGATGCAGAGTAGAGAATCAAGGCCCGTGCTGCTCCATGGTGTCCCCCCCTCATCCTATGGTTGCGATAGCTTAATACGCGCATCCTGAGCAATTCTCAGGGAGTTGCATCGTTGCCCTTCTGTTCTTGGTGCGGCAGTCAAGTGAGCGAATCAGCAGAGATTGTCTATCGAAAGGCCCAGGGGAGATACCCTCTGCTTTGCGAATCCTGCATGCTATGGGAGATGGACAGAAGGTCATCAGAACGCTTTGCTTGCGTACGCTGCGGCGGTGAGATTGATTTCCTACGTCGTTTTGCCATCAGGAGAATGGAAGAAGAGGGAATCAGCCCACAGCAGCTATGTCTTGATTGCCTGAGAAGACAGCTTGATGTCGTAGTGGCTGATCCACACAGGTCTCCGAAGGAAGCAATGACTCAGGTCCTACTCTTAGATGATTGGCTCAAGGAAAAATGGCCATCCCCTTTCAGGCAGGACTTCAACGTTCTTTGTCCATGGTGTCTTGCGTTTCTTTCATTTGAGAAGATATCAAGGCTTAGAAAGGGGGAATTGGTTAGTTGCGACGACTGTGGGACTACGTTGACATCAGACATCATCTAGTGCTTCCACATAGAGTATAGACAAGCAGGCAAAGACGTAGCACCCCGGCTTGGGATCCTACCGTGAGATTGGAACCCGATTCCATACGGCCTCACTCAGAATACCAGAAGTCATGCCATAATCCTTTTATTCGAACTTCAGGGCGTGACGATGAGTCTGGGTACTCAAGACCATATTTGATAGGTGAAACTAAATGGGAAAGCGACCCGGTCACTGTTATCGAGAGGCTGATAGGCCGCCATTTGTTAGGAAGCGGTACATCCATCGTCAACCAGCTAGTAGGATAGTCAGCTTTGACATGGGTGACACCGGCGGCGACTTCGAGGTAGAACTCTCGTTAGTTGGTCTTGAGAGGTGCCAGATTCGTCATCAGGCCTTGGAGGCAGCCCGTATCGCCTCGAACCGGCACATGACCAAGACTGTCGGCAGGAAGAACTACCATCTTCGAATACGCGTCAAGCCGTACCACTATCTTCGTGAGAACAAGATGATCTCAGGTGCCGGTGCAGACCGTGTTCAGGATGGTATGCGAAAAGCCTTCGGCAAAGTCATAGGAGTGGCTGCAAGAGTGAGCCCGAACCAGCCGCTGATTACTATCAGAACTGACAGAGCATACATTCAGCAGGCAATGAGGGCTCTGAAGAAAGCTGCGCCCAAGATGCCAACCCCATGCAAGATTAACTTTGATAAGATTGACCCAGAGCTGAAGAAGAAGCTTGGATATGGTTCCTAGTTTCCCCCACTCAGTGTGTACTAGAACATTCGATATCCATCAAGGCGAATCTAGGATGAAATGTCTGACAGTACTGTCATCACTTCGCGCGGTGTCCGGCTATGATCTATGAAGAGAACGTTCCACCTGACATCGAGCTATCCGTGATTGAATCAACCATCCAGACATGCTTCCCTGATGTGAAGAGTCCAGAAGTCCGTTTTCTCTATCATGGGACTCACAATGTCTATGAGGTTAGGGGCAGGTTCATATTCCGATTTCCTAGTACTTTTCTTCCTGCCAAGGAGCGGATTAGACTAGTCCGACGAGAAACTGAGATTCTGAATGGTCTTCAGGACCATATAGCAATCAGAATCCCCTCTCCCCTGTTTGTCGAAGTTGACTCAGAGACCCCCTACATGGGATATCAGAAGATACCTGGCTGCTCACTGACAAGGCATTACTCGGATTTGTCCATTGAGCAACGTCAGAACATCGCAAAACAAGTAGGCGTATTCCTCGGAGAACTTCACGAGCTAGAACTGGCAGCCGTATCACCTGGAACGGAGGACTCGTCTTTTGACATAGAAGATGATCGCAGAGAATGGAGCAAGTTCTATGAGCGAGTCGTGGAGATCACGTATCCGAATTTATCACACGCTCAGAAGCTGTGGACCGACACGCTTTTTCATGACTTCCTAGACCATGATGAGAATTTCCAGTTTGAGCCAGTCTTGGTCCACGGTGACTTTGACACTTCAAACATCCTTGTCGATCCAGAAACCTTCGAAGTGACAGGCATCATTGACTTTGAGGAAACACGCATCTACGACCCCGCAGCAGACTTTCTCTTTCAGAGGGAGGGTTCCGAGTTCATGACCCCGCTACTGAAGACATATCCCAAGGAGATTGATGGCCGACTTCAACAGAGAATGTCATTCCGATATGGAAGGATTCCCTTCGTGTATGTTCTGTCCGGACTTGATCTTGGAATCGATGAAATGGTCCGCTTCGGATATCGGCTACTTGACGAAAGAGTGAGGAAATGGGATCTCTACTCGTCTGTTCTGAGAGAAACTTTCTCTGCTCTACTCAGATGATGACTTCTTCCGGAACACAAGTACATAGCGAAATGCACTGCCTATTTGCCGGTCTAAGACAAGGCCTGCCTCTTTTGCCCACTTCACAACCGTTCGTCTTAGCGGAAAGTCGGGGTCCAACAAGAACTCCGCCTCCGCGAATACTGCACCATCATTCATTAGTCGTATGACTTGGTCCATTGCCTTCACCGGGTCTGGAATCTCTGGCATAACGGCAACTGAGAAGACTGCATCAGCTATACCATCTGCCAGAGGAATCTGCCCCTCCGCATCTGCAAGGACTGGAGTGATGTTCTTGACGCCTTCTCGCTCCATTCTGTTTCTCAGTTTCTCAAGCATTCCCTCTTGGATGTCAACAGCATATACCATACCATCGGGTTGTATTGCATTTGCAACTGCCACAGTGTAGAGGCCAGATCCACACCCTATCTCGACAACTTTCATTCCTGGTCTGGGGTTGATAGCCTCAACGACCATCGATGGTGGCTGAGCCCTGGTCCTGTAGGGGCCTGCTGCAATGGCATTTCCCGCGAAGGCAGGCATTGGAAACTTCCAGAAGTAACGGATTGATCTGACACAGACGCAGACCCAGAGAAACAGAGCTAGAAAGACTAGGAGGACTATTTCTATAATCCAATGAACACCCGGAAACAGAATGTCCTTGGGGGCAATCGGTTCGAGATAGTTGATTAAGTTCAATGCCTTCAACCGGCCTTCTTGACAAGGTTTCTAATCTTTCTGACTACACCTGTTAGCGTTGCGACCTCACGTCCAGTCATGTACGCCCGACCTAAGAGGTTTCTGAAGACTTGTTTTGCAATGGGTCGTCTGTAGTCCTTGATGTCGAGTTCATCAATAACCTCGTCAAAGAACTGGTAGACGATCTCTCTTTCCTCTCGAGTTGCTGGTTTGGCTTCTGTGGGTTCTGGCGGACCTTTGGGTGCATACTTCTTGAACAACTCGTAGAGAGTCACCGCGATGGCGTGACTGAGATTCATGCTCGGATATCCCTTTGCAACCGGTATCGTGAACACAAGATCACAGAGGGCCACTTCTTCATTCGTCAACCCTGCGTCTTCTCTTCCAAAGACCAATGCAACGCGTCCGTCAACAGCCAAGGGGTCCGGCAAGTCGGGCAGTGGTACTGCGGCCCGCGTCACGCTGTGATTCCTTCCTATTCTTGCGGTAGCCGCCCAAGAGGAGTGAATACCATTCAGTGCAGACTCCAAGTCCGGAAAGATCTGGGCCGACTCCAGGATGTCTGAGGCACGTGCCGAGAACATCTGTGCGTAATTGTCGTGTCGAGGGTCATTTCCCACTATCCGGTAGCTCTCCACCCCAAAGTTTGCCAGAACCCTCGCAGCAAATCCCACATTTCCAGGGATCTGAGGTTCAACTAGGACCACCGTGATGTTATTCAGTCCGGATTCTTCTTCAGGTTCGGGCAAACAGCTTTCACCCTACCTGTGCAAGAGCTGAAGTACATCCCCGTCCTCTAGGGGATAATTCAATCCTACCTGTCTTCGCTTTATCTTGTCCTTCTCGCGGTATATCACTGCTGCACGGAACCTCTCAACAAACAGCTCCTTGTGCACCTTTGCTGCAGCGTCTTCCACAATAGAGCCCTCAGGCAAGACAATGGGCTTGTCCTCTCTCTTCTTGCCGGGAATCTTTGTGTATACGCGAAGGATGTCCAAGTGATCGTAGAGTGCCCACGTCATCCCATCCAGATTCTCTCGCTTCTCAGCTGAAACGGGTATGATCTCGAATCGCTCTCCGTACTTCTCCTCGAGTTCCTCGAACCGCCCTTCAGAACCCGGAGCATCTCCCTTGGTGGCGATAATCAACGCTCTTACGTATGCAACACTTGCGTCCATGGCATCGACCAGTTGCTGAAACGTTGCAGGCTTTTGGAAGCGAACGATTACGTTCGAGATCTTGCATGCCTTAAGGTACTCCTTTACCTCTTCTATGTCCCCCTGAAAGTTCTGAGCACCGTAGATCATGTGGCCACCAAGGCCGACTCTCTCAATTCTGACAGATGTCTTCTCCCGGTTAAGCCGTATCCTTGCGCTGTCCAATTCTCCAAGAATGATTGACATCTGGGTTTCTATGTCCTGAGAGAGATCAATGACGAGTGCTATGCAGTCTGTGTTCCGAGCGACTGATAGAGCCTGTCTTCCTATTCCCGACTCGTTGCTTCCTTCAAACAATCCGGGAATTTCCACCAACTGGATGTTGATATCCTCAAGAGTGAGCATTGCTGGTGTGGGCAGCGGTGTAGTGAATGGATAATCTCCGACTTCCAGCTCCGCGTTTGTCACCGCGTTAATCAGGGTGGACTTTCCGCTATTGGTGACGCCAATTAGGCAGACTTGGCCGGCGCCCTCTTTTCTAACAACTCCCTCCTCTGCGCCTCTACCACCTTTGCGAGCTCGTTCCTGTTCACGCTGTTTCTCCAGTTTGGCCTTCAGTTGGGCAAGCTTCTTGCGGTAGTCTCCTACCATACGCTCTGCACCTTTGTGTCTGGGTGCCAGGGACAGGAGTTTCTCAAGTTCTGCTATCCGCTGTACAAGGTCTTCGGTGTCCTCGTAGATTTGCCTCTGCTTATCGAACTCAGGAGATACATTGGTAGGCAATACAGGCCACACCCACACATGATTTCTGTCTTGATGTCCCTTCTGGAGGCTTTCATTATGAAGGTTACTCAAAGCTCACCATGTCATGAGTCTGAACTTAGGTTAATATCTAGAATGAAACGCTCAGGACTCGGCGGTTTCCGCAATATCGTAATGGGGTGTTTCGGGAGCTTCTCCAACATTCCCGCCTTGTCCACTTCATAGATGTAAAGCCCAGGGGGTGCCTGCACAGGCATTTGCTCTGCTGCGGCATCGGCCTGCGCAAGGAATATGCCCGAATCCGACCACAGTGAGAGAAGCTCGACCAAGCCCGTTCTCCTCAGCTCTATTCCATTGTCCATCCGTCTTGCTTCTCCAAGGTGAAGATTGAGCAGCTCCTTGTTCGCTTTCAGTAGGAAGAATGAGATTGAACGTTCATCGGGCGACACCCTCTTCAGTTTCTGTCCTGGGAAGGTCATAACTCGAAGATTCTCTTTTTCGCCGTGCGCGATGCTGACCTCCACATCCCTTCGCAAGTCACCAGAAACGAACAGTCCAACGTTGATGGAGCGGCACGCAACGATTACTTCATGGGCATTCTCGCCTGCCCTAACACTAGTTTCGTCAATGGGGAACTCTCTGAACAAGATTAGGAACCGACGAAGAGACATCACCATGCCCTCAGAAATCGGGAGAGAAGTGTCTAGGCCCCTGGCAGTCCTTGCAATCCGGGGATTCCTCCCCTTCTTCCACGGCGTTGCTTACCAAACTGCTTCATCATCTTCTGCATCTGCTGATGTTGCTTCAGTAGATCTCGTACGTCTCGCGCGCTAGTCCCGGACCCCTTGGCAATTCGTTGAATTCTTGAGGACTTTATTGTCTTGGGGTTGTCGAGCTCCTCCTTGGTCATCGAACTCATAATGACCTCCCACCGTTTCATGTTCTCCTCTTGTATCTCTGCAATATCATCTGGGAGCTTGTACTGTAGTCCCAGCATCTCCATTACCTTACCAATCGGACCCATTTTCTTCAGCTGTTTCAGCTGCGCCATCATATCATTAAGCGAGAACTGGCCTTTCATGAAACGCATCGTAGCGTCTTCATCTACCACAATCTGCGCCTCTCTAACCTTCTCGATCAGTCCTTGAATATCTGACATACCAAGAAGTCTGCCAGCGAACTTCGTCGGATTGAAAGTCTCAATGGCGTCTATTCCTTCACCGGTTCCAATGAACTTGATTGGAGCACCAGTGGCCGCAACGGCTGAGAGAGCTCCACCTCCCTTTGCACTTCCATCAAGTTTCGTGACAACTATCGAGCCAATCTTCGTGGCGTCCCTGAAAGCAGCCGCCTGAGTGCCTGCCTGCTGACCGAGAGTGCCGTCGACAACCAGTATAATCTCTTGGGGCTTGACACCCTTGGAGATGTCCTTCATCTCCTTTATCAAGCTCGTTTCCTCACGGTGCCTTCCAGAGGTATCCAGCAGAATAAGCTCGATGCCTCGCTTCTTCATGTCATCGAAACCCTTCTTGGCCAGCTTAACAGCGTCCTTCTCTTCCTCATCGCCCCAGAATGGCACATTGGAGCGTTCTGCCAACTGTTTCAGCTGACTGTAGGCGCCCGGTCGGAAGTTGTCAGCGCAGATCACTCCCGTCTTTATCCCTCTCTTCTGATAGTATCGTGCCAGCTTCCCGATTGTGGTGGTCTTCCCGGAGCCCTGAATGCCAACCATCATCACCAGATTGGGCTTTCCTGGGGAGATTTCGAGAGGAACAGTCTTCTCGCCCAAGAAGTGGGACAGGGAATCCCAGACCACTTTCACAATATGCTCACGCCGAGATATTCCTCGGGGAAGTGATTCATCAAGTGCCTGCTCCTCCACTCTCTTTGTAATAGCCATTACCAGATTGACATCTACATCTGCTGTCAGAAGGGCTCTCTGAATGTCCCTTGTTAGCTCCTTCACCAACTCCGCATCAATTACAGATGCGCCGAAAAGCCGCTTCAGAGCTGAGTTGAGTGCCTTTCCGAGACCTTCCAGGACCAAATCACTTCACCGTCTTGCTTGGTGCCGTCCGGATGTTCCCCATATCAACCTTCGCCTCTTGATATGGTACAAAGCCGCGAAATCAAAGGGAAGGAATAAAACGGAACGGTCAGACACACTACCCCCAGATGATGTACATGGGCGAGCACGAAAAGTACGACGGCATCCGAATTGTGAAGATATCGGATGGAACAGTCATAGACCACATCAGAGCGGGACATGCACTAGAGGTTCTCCAAATTCTTGGAATCACTGGCAGAGAAGACAACGTCATTTCTCTGGCGATGAATATCTCGAGTTCAAAGATTGGCCGGAAGGACATCGTGAAGCTCGAACATCGTTCTCTCGATTCCCAAGAAGTTGCCCGGATTGCATTAGTAGCACCTGACGCCACGCTGAACATCATTGAATCCGGCAAGGTCACGAAGAAGACTCGAGTAGAACTTCCAGATACAATCACCAGCGTGATTATCTGTCCAAACCAACGATGTGTGACGAACAAGGAAAGAGAACCAATCAAAGCCAAGTATGAGGTAGTTTCTCGAACTCCACCGACGCTGAAGTGTCTTTACTGTTGGACTCTTGTCGATGAAGAGGACATTATCGCTCAGTTCACCGAATAAGAACAAGACATCATGAGGCTGTGGGCCGAATGAAAACCTTAATTTGATGGACCCTTGTGCAGCCTCCAACCAGAATAGTGGTTCTACCCTTCAAAAACCATAGCGGCGCGTAGCAACACATGGTCGGTAACAGAATCGTTGTGATTGGAGACCGAGATACGGTCACAGGTTTCCGGATGGTTGGTGTGAAGGAATGCAGTGTTCCTGACACTCCTGAAGAAACACGTGGTTCACTGACCAAGTACTTCCGGGACCCCAGAACGGGACTCATTCTCATAACGGAACCTCTCGCCAAGACAGTGGAGGACACCATACTTGAACTGTCTGAGGCTCCGGTTCCAGTGATTCTACTTATTCCAGACAGAAACGGAACAACTGGAGCATATGATGCAGTCCTCAGGGAGCTCATTCGGAAGGCTGTTGGTATTGAGATAAACATCTGATCTGACATTGATGGAGCGTGAAGAATTGACCCAAGAAACCGGAAGAATCGAGAGCATTGCTGGCCCAGTTGTCCGATGTGGAGGACTGACCTCTGTCAGAATGTATGAGGTCGTACGTGTCGGCAAACAACAGTTGATTGGAGAAGTGATTGAGGTCGGTGAGGGCACGTGCACTGTCCAGGTCTATGAGGAAACATCTGGTCTTACGCCCGGAGAACCTGTGGTATCAACTGGTGACTCACTCTCTGTCGAGCTAGGGCCCGGGCTCTTAGGCTCCATCTATGATGGAATCCAGCGACCACTTCCCGAGCTTCGGGAGATGTCTGGCGACTTCATCTCGAGGGGTCTTACTGTAGAAGGCATAGACAAAGAGAAGAAGTGGGAATTCAAACCCACGATCAAGGTTGGCGACAATGTTGTCCCTGGTGACATCATTGGAGAGGTACCTGAAACAGGTATCATCACATCACGGATCCTGATGCCAGTCGGAGTTAAGGGCGAGGTTGTAGAAGTAGTGCCTCAGGGTGAGTACACAGTCCTTGAAACGATATGTAAGGTGAAGGACGCACACGGCGACATACACGATGTCATGATGCTCCAGAGGACACCTGTCCGAGTTGGTCGCCCCTTCAAGAATCGAGCTCCCATGGATACACCACTCATTACTGGACAGAGGGTCATTGATACATTCATGCCACAGGCCAAGGGCGGCACTGGTGCTATCCCAGGGGGCTTCGGAACAGGCAAGACGGTCACGCTCCATCAGTTTGCCAAGTGGGCCGACGCACAGGTCGTTGTCTACGTTGGTTGCGGAGAAAGGGGTAATGAGATGACTGAGGCACTGGAGGAGTGGCCCCACCTGAAGGATCCGAAGAGCGGCCGTCCCCTGATGGAACGTACAGTCTTGATCGCCAACACCTCAAACATGCCCGTTGCAGCGCGCGAGGCGTCCATCTATGTTGCAGTTACACTTGCCGAGTATTTCAGAGACCAAGGGTTCGACGTGGCATTGATGGCCGATTCGACCTCTCGTTGGGCCGAAGCACTCCGTGAGATCTCTGGAAGACTTGGCCAATTGCCATCGGAAGAAGGATATCCTGCCTATCTGGGCTCTAGGCTGGCTCAGTTCTACGAGAGAGGTGGACGCGTGAAGGCTCTTGGGTCTGACGAGCGACTTGGCTCCATCACCCTTTGTGGTGCAGTGTCGCCCCCTGGAGGCGACTTCTCTGAGCCAGTAACGCAGGCCACACTCAGAATTGTGAAGGTCTTCTGGGCCCTGGACAAAGACTTGGCAGCCCGAAGATTCTTCCCTGCAATAGACTCACTAACGAGCTACTCTCTATATAGTCCAACCCTGGAACCTTGGCACCAGGAAAACCTAGGAGATGACTGGACTGGCTTGGTAAAGGAGGCCATGGCCCTTCTTCAGAAGGATCAAGAGCTCAGGGAGATTGTGCAGCTTGTTGGTCCAGATGCATTACCTGAGTCGGAGAGAGCGATCCTGGAGGCTGCCAGAATGATCAAAGAGGACTTTCTTACCCAGAGTGCCCTCCACGAGATTGACACATTCTGTCCAATTGGTAAGACATACAGGATGCTCCGATTAATCATCAAGTTTGCAAGGAAGATGGCTGAAGCGGTGAGCATGGGTGTGCAGGTCAGAAGAATCCTCGAATTCAGCGTTCTAGACAACCTCGCACGGATGAAGCTCACCCCTTGGGACAGCTATGAGTCGACGATGAACACCATTGACAAGAAGATGGACTCGGAATTCCAGTCACTCTATCAAGAGCTGTCTGTATCTGGCATGGTCGTACCAGGAATCGCTGAGTAGCATTACACACAATCTGCCAAATCAATTGTGAATAGTGGTGTTTATCGGCTCCCGTTTCTCTAGAACCATGAGATGAACCGCGACCGGGAATTAGCGATTGTCCACCAAGAGATTCTGGATTGCACAAAGTGTCCTCTTCACGTATCACGAACGAATGCTGTACCTGGAGAAGGCTCTATCAACGCCCAAGTCATGTTTGTTGGCGAGGCACCCGGTGTCAAGGAGGATGAATCCGGGAGGCCCTTTGTTGGACGTTCTGGGAATCTGCTCACTGATATGATTGCTGAGATCGGCCTTTCGAGGGATGAGGTGTTCATAACTTCGGTCTTGAAATCAAGACCACCAAACAACCGAACTCCTCGGAAGAACGAGATTGAAGCCTGTAAGCCATATCTACATCGCCAGATCGACATAATCGGGCCGAAAATCATCGTTCTTCTCGGTGGAGTAGCAGTGTCCTCAGTCATCGGCCCCTTGAAAGTATCAGAGGCGCATGGGCGAGTCCATGAGGCCGAGGGCCGCAAGTTCTTCATTACCTACCACCCTGGAGCTGCACTTCGATTCCCAAGACTCAGAGATGAAATGAGGAAGGACTTCTGGACTCTGAAGCGCGAATTCGACTGAGTGGTGGTTAAATTGGACTGGAATGACAACCTGATATGGAGTCAGTGGGTCTGACAGTATGTCTTCTCATTCTACAGAATCCCTTCGAGTTTCCTTCTTTTGACTCAATAATAGAGATGGCAGATCTCATTCTGAATCTAGCACTGGCATTTGCCATTCGTGGATACCTCGTATTCGTTCTTGTAGGTTTCATGGTCTATGTTACTGGGCTCAGTGACGGTCTGGCAAAGGGCCTAGTTGTTGCCGGAGTAGCTCTCTACATAGTCGGTCCTCCAGTCCTCGACTATTTCGTTGACATAGTCGGTGTTGACCCACTCACATTTGAGGGCGCCAAGATTGCGTGGCTGGAATACATTGGTATGACAGATGCTGAATTCATCCACACGCTTGTAACTATAGGTGACGTCATAGTTGCCGTTGCCATCCTTGCCGGAGCAATCCTGTACTTTACTCCGCTTGCTGGCGACTTGAAATCAAAGGGACAGTCACTCATTGTCCGGGCAATACTCCTTACCCCTGTCTTGGGATTCTTTCATGTGACAGCTTGGCTCTGAGCCTTCTCTCCAGACGGGAAGTCTTAAAACTAGCATGAGTTTACCGAGGCGAACAGACTCGACAAGATGATTTCAGGCGGCTATCACGGTGTCCAAGTCCTCAATTGCCTATCGTACAGTCTCTGATGTTAGTGGTCCGCTACTTGTGGTGGAGAGCACGCACGATGTCGGATACAACGAGGTCGTCAAGATTCGTGCTCCAAACGGCGAGCTCTTGACAGGAACCGTTCTAGAAACAGGCCGCGGCAGAGCCGTAATTCAAGTCTTTGAAGGCACCAGTGGTCTTGACACAAACGTTACTGCAGTGAGATTCACTGGTGATACTCTCAGGCTCCCAGTTTCCAGCGAGATTCTGGGACGTGTTCTTGATGGTTCAGGCAACCCCCTTGATACTGGTCCTGTGCTCACTGCTGAGGACCACTGGGACATCTATGGATCTCCAATCAATCCCTATGCTCGACAATACCCCCGTCAGCCAATCCAAACAGGACTCTCTGTAATAGATGGTTTGAACACACTTGTACGAGGACAGAAGCTTCCAATCTTCTCAGGATCGGGCCTTCCTCACAACCGGATTGCTGCTCAGGTTGTGAGGCAGTCGAAGATTCCCGGTGAAGAGGGTGACTTTGCCATTGTATTTGCGGCCATGGGTATTACTGCCACAGAGGCCCAGTACTTCATGAAGTCCTTCGAAGAAACAGGCGCTCTGGAACACACTACGATGTTCCTGAACTTGGCCAACGACCCTGCAATTGAACGAATCATCACACCTAGGGCTGCACTTACAGCAGCCGAGTACTTGGCCTACGAATCTGAGATGCATGTTCTTGTAGTGCTGACTGACATGACGAACTATGCAGAGGCTCTTCGAGAGATCAGTGCAGCAAGGTCTGAGGTTCCTGGTCGCCGTGGCTATCCAGGTTACCTGTATACCGACCTGAGCCTCATCTATGAGCGAGCGGGGAGAATCCATGGAAGGAATGGCACGATTACACAGATGCCGATTCTCTCCATGCCACAGGATGACATGACGCATCCCATCCCTGACTTGACTGGCTACATCACTGAGGGCCAGCTTCCATTGAGCAGAGCGCTTCACCGAAGGGGCGTGTATCCACCAATTGACCCTGGTCCATCACTGAGTAGGCTCATGAAGGAGGGCATCGGCGAGGGGATGACCCGCTTTGATCACAAAGAAGTCCAAGCACAGCTGTACTACGGCTACTCAGAGGGGATTGACTTGAGAGACCTTGTTGCCGTTGTTGGATCGGAGGCTCTCACGGATCGTGACCAGAAGTACCTCAAGTTTGCCGATCGCTTCGAACAGGAGTTCATCAGCCAAGATGAGTTCGAGGATCGCTCCTTCGAGTACACACTTGACCTAGGCTGGAACCTTCTGAGTGAGTTTCCCGAGCGCGAGCTCAAGAGGTGCGACCCCGAAACAATATCCTGGGCAAGCGAGAGGGGCGTATACAAGTTCGCAAGGTAAGAGAGAACCTAGCAACCCCTCTTAGAGACAGCACCACATATGATCGTGTGTAACCTAGCCCAATAACTCTGTTCAGCGAATTGCGGAAGCAACTCACTCTGAACCTATTCCATGGTGCAGGTAGTGGTCCTTCTCTTTCTTGGCCCCAAAGCTCCGAAGCCCATCTGTCTTCAGCTGAGCCTTGATATCCCGCGCGTCCGAACGACTAATCTCCCCACGCCCAAGCAAGTAGTCGATGATCTCCATTGCCTGTTTCACTGTGTCACACCTACGGATGTAGTCAACAACATCTGGGACAAACGTCTTGTGATCTTGTGGTTCATCGGATTCCTCGGCCATTGCGCGGACACCATCTATCTTGTGGGTCTTGGTTTGTCCCTCCGCGAGCTCCTCGCTCAGTGCAGGGTACTCTTCATCGAACTCTTCTCGTGACATTGTTGATCACCAGACAAGTTGCACCGTGACCAGTCTTGGTGTGTCTTCCGAGTTACTTCTGAATTAATCATTTATAACCTTAGCCAAGATGACCGATGCGATTTCAGCTTACCAAGAAGGACCACGGTAGTTTAGCCTTATGACGCTCAGTGTCACTTGGTAAAGAGAGGAATCTGAGTCCCGACTCTTTCTCTGCGCGTCTCCAACCTCCCAGTCCGCCATACTGAGCCGCCAGGTGAATCACCCTTCCAATTGAACGATCTCCAACTGACAGTGCAGCCTGAATCCGGGCGCTTCTTGGGTCAATTCCTTCGACCTCTACGCGCGGCACGTCCCTAAGACCATTCTGAACAATTCTTAGCCTCTCTCGAAGCTGCTCTACACCGGGTTGACTCTGCCTCTCCCATCTTGTATGTGCCTTAGGCACAAAGGGATTGATACTAGCAGTGATTCTAAGGCCCGATACATCTGACAGATTCTTGACCATCTTTGAGATATCTATGATGTCTTCTTCAGACTCTTCAGGCAGCCCAATTATGAAGTACAGCTTCAGAGCTATGTAGCCCGCTTCTTTGGCCAGACGGGCGGCTCTCTCTATTTCCTCATCGTCTAGCCCCTTACCCATTGCCCTTCTCATACGTTCCGAACCCGCCTCCGGGGCAATAGTCAATGTCCGCTGACCTCCTTTCACGAATGATTCGAGAAGTTCGAGCGTAATTGAGTCAGCTCTCAAGGACGGGGCTGACAACTGGAGATTCTGACTCACTATCCAACTGGCGAAGCTCTCCAGTCCATCCAAGTCTCCTAACGAGGAGCCTATCATCGACACCTTTCTAACAGGTGTCTTCTCAAGCCCCTGCTCAACAATTTCCTTCAGGCAGTCTAGTGACCTGGCTCTGCGAGGGCGGCAGATGTGGCCTACCATGCAAAACTTGCACGAGTATCCACAACCCCTTGTGACTTCAACCAGGAGCGACTTACCAAACACCGGGTCAAGTTTCGTACCATCCGGCACGTCGGGGACAATCTGAGCGACCGGGTGAAACAGGTCATCCAAATCGTCCATAATGAGCCTCTTGACTGAAGACTGGCCTGCAGAGGGCACGTATACCCCTGGAATCTCCGTCATAGAGGCGATAGCATCTGACCTTGAGGGTGAGTCACGGACAACATCCACAATATCATGGATTACTAGATCGCCTTCTCCAATCGCAAACGCGTCAACGAAGTCTGCGTATGGCTCGGGATTGGCGCTCACCACAGGCCCTCCGACAAGTACAATCGGACTCTCTGGCCCTCGGTTCTCCGACAAGGTTTCTATCCCGTCCATGTCCAGCATCTGGAGCAGATTCAGGACGTCCTCCTCCCAGGTCAAAGAGAAGGCGACGACGTGATTCTCCTTCAATGGACGCGAAGTCTCAAGTGAGCGTATAGGAGATGGCACATCATATCTGAAATACCTCTCACACGAAGTATCGACTCTGCGGTTCAATCCCTCGTAGAACAGATGAGTCGCAAGACTGGTCATTCCAGCTCTGTATGTGGACGGATAGCAGTATCCTACTAGGACGCTGGTCTGCCTCAGGTCCTTCACAATGATGTTGTGTTCCTTCAGCCGAATCTTGGGCAACGCTGCGTTCCCTTCCTGATATTCAGACTACTGTCCCTTCGTATAGTCCGTTTCTGACAATTTCTGAGTGACTCTTACTAGCTTCCCGGGTCCTATGTCCTTCTCGACCACCACCCCGATTCCAGTACGTGCATCTTGGTGTAGCACCACTCCGGGTGCGAGAAGGGTCCCGATTCCTGTCTTCACATTGTCTCCGATTATTGCTCCCAGTTTCCTTCGGCCTGAGCTGACCGACTCCCCTTTCACGCGCACACTCACAGGTCTGTCATCATGTCGGAGATTGGCTGTGATAGTGCCTGCCCCGAAATTGACCTTCCTTCCGATTACTGAGTCTCCAACATAGGAGAGGTGCCCTATGCTACTACCGTCCATGATCAGTGAGTTCTTGACTTCGCAACCATTCCCGACTTTCACATTCTCTGTGAGGCATGTGTACGGGCGAATGTAGCAATTAGGTCCGACAATTGAACCTTCACCAACATACACTGGGCCCTCAACATAGGCGCCGCTCTTCACAGTAGATCCTTCCTTTACTGTGACCTCTCCCTTGAGCACGGCACCATCTTCTACTATTCCTGAAATCCGCCCTTTCATTTCCCTCATTGGGCGTTCGTTGGCCTCAAGCAAGTCCCAAGGTCGGCCGATCTCAAGCCACCAAGACGGTATTGTGAATACACCAACGTTCTTCGTCTTGATGAGCATCATTATGGAGTCAGTAATCTCGTATTCGTTCCTGGGTGACAGCTCTGTCTTCTCTATTGCTTCCCACAAGGACTCTCCAGCTGCATAGATTCCCGCATTGACCAGGTTGCTAACCATCTGTTCCGGAGTTGGCTTCTCGATAAGGTCAGTCGCCTTATCACCCTCCACTGCTACCACACCATAGGGCGAAGGATCTTCGATTGGAAACACGGAGAGACTCAGTTCAAAGTTGTTGTTCTCGTGATGATCAATCAACCCCGTGAAGGTCCCGGGTCCTGTCATCACATCACCGTTCATCAGGAGTACGGTATCATCACCTGCGAAGTCCTTGACGAGTCCTGCTGCATGAGCTGTTCCCTTTCTCTCCTCCTGCAGAACGTAAGAAACACTCATCTTTCCCCAGTCTTCCGAATCAATGGCCTCCCTTAGCATCTCCCCCTGATAGCCGTATACCACTAGAGTTTCTGTGATGCCGGCTTTCTTCAGGGCATTCAAGGTATGGAATATGAAAGGCCTCCCTGCTGCGGGTAGCAAGTGCTTCGGCATGTTCGCTGAAAGAGGCATCATTCGTGTTGACTCACCTGCGGCGAGTAGAGCGGCCTTCTTCATGATAGGTCGAGCATTTCGATGATGTACTCTGTTATAGAGTTTGTCGGGAGTCAAGAAGAGTGAGCAGAGGGCCAAAGATGGCGCGGTAGTGGACCGCGACACTCCGCCCCCTGCTGCGATAGATTAATATACTTTGTTTTGTACAAATAAGGTGTTGTTTGAGGCAAGTTTCGAGAACTCTGCTGCTTCAAACATGACGAACGAAAGTAGGTGAAAACTACAATGATGTCAAATGAACAACTGCAGGAGGAGCTTAAGGATCTGAAGCTCACCAAGAGCCAGATGATAGTGCTCGACATTCTCCGCACCAGCGGTAAGAATGGTGTTACTCCCAAGCAGCTCCTAGACAAGGTGTCTTTCGCACCAAGGACTGTAAGGTACGCACTTAGGAAGCTCCTGAAGAAGAAGTTAATCAAGAGAGTACCATGTCTACAGGACATGCGGCAGTGGATCTATGTCCCAGCATAGACTAACAACGAACGAATGGGATCTTCTTTCACTGGCAGCAAATGGCTGTCAATGAGGGAATTGAATGAGGGTGGAGTGATCTAATCCTCGCAACGTACCGCGACTTACATGGATGAAGAGCTGGAGGCTGTCTGTTGGACCCTGTGAAGATACTTGCCGGCGAAGAAGAAGTAGCGGCGGCAGTCCGTGCACTCAATGACGAGAGCCGAAGACAGATTCTCCATGCTCTTAGAGCCAAGCCTATGTCAACTTCTGAGCTCTGCAGCTTTTTGGAAGAACAAGGATCCGACAAGGATGTCAAGCCGCAGACCGTACGTTACCATCTGAAGGAGTTGGAGAAGAGCGGACTGATTCAACAGGAAGGATACGCTCCAGCCGGAAATGGCGCCTCTCATGTGATGACGAAGGTTTGGCGAGCAACAGCAGAAACCATATTCATTGCCACCGGCAGCCTAGATGATCTTCCTGAACGAGTTCCTGCTGAGATAGAGAAATCTCTTGACCTAGTCGGAACCCTGAAACCTATGGGGTTCTCCATTCCCGATGACGCGACGATGAGAGAGCTTGCGAGTCACTTTCACGAGCAGGACGAGCTCTGGAGAAAGGGTCGAGAAAGGGCAAAGCGGATTCTCAAAGAGATACCGGAGATTGATCCCGGAGTGTACGTGGCCCTTAGACGAATTCTAAGTGTGGTCTTGCTAGACGACTCTGATTTCGAGAAATACTGCGATGTGTCACGTCAGATGTTCTATGCCTTCAGGAAGGCGTATCTTGACGGCAAGGGAGAGAATCCGAAAGTCTACTAGTTCTCGGAACTCTCTCAGTTATTGGTATCACTGTGGAAAGGATACTCCGTCTTCAATAGGCGCTTTATTCTGCCTGCAATCTTTGGTCCCACACCCTTTACCTTTCTAAGATCTTTTTCTTCTGCTGAGAAGACCTTCTCAAGGGACCCAAGCTCAGTCAATAGAGCACGTGAGATTACTGTGTCTACACCCGGAAAACCAGACATGATGTACTCTAGCGTCTGAGCGTCCCCTATCCTTGTTTCTCCCGTCCTTGTTCGCAGTGGGCGCTTGGCTCCAACCTGTTCGAGGTGCGCCAACCGATACAACACATTCGCGGTTTCTTCGGCATTCCTTGTCCAGAGGATCGGGACTTGAATGCGAATAGCGATTGAGGCAAGTGCACCATAGATGGACGCGGGATTAACTGCTCGAAGCCCGATAAGCTGTTCACCTTCTATTATCAGCACAGGGCGGCGATAGGCTGAGCGTAGAGCAGTCAGTTGTACAAAGAGGCGACCATCAATCAATGATTGAATGAAGTCATCGGACTCCTTCCGCTCTACTGCCACCTCTTCAGATACAATGTAGTCCGCTACCTCAAGGCTTTCTCCAGAGATCTCGACATCAAGACGTGTAAGCTCACGCGGAACAGCCGTTGGAAGCTCTCGAGAATCAACGATTATGCGAATGGTTTCGTCGTCTTGTTTCACCAATCTTGGTGGCGTTGCCGCAGTTGCAGGCTCTTCCTCCACATCTTCGTCCACGAATTCCTCGAGGCTAGTCTGTTTCTCATCTGAGTCTTCCTCAGCCTCCTTCAGTGCAGAAGGCATCTTCTTCAACTTCTTAATCACGCTCCAATGATAGAACTCGTCGTGTGTCTTTCGGGCGACAAATATCACAACGCGTCCTGGACTGTGGCGTCCAGTTCTTCCACGACGTTGGATGTAGGGGACCACTGAGGGTACGCAGTCATAGAACACGACCAGGTTGCATTCGGGAATGTCAAGGCCCTCCTCTCCCACCTGGGTGGCTACCAGCACATTGAACTCGTTATTTCGGAACCCCTCTAGAACTTCGACCTGTTTCTTCTGACTGAATCCCTTGTCCATTCTTCTGGAACTCTGTCCAACGAAGCGGCTTACTCTCGCATGCTCCAACTGCTCTAGAGTCTGAACGACCTCGGCTGCCGTGTCACGAAACCTTGTGAATATGAGAATACGTGAGTCAAGATCCACAGAGAGCTGCTCATTGACAAGCTCGAGAATGGCATCTGCCTTCGGATGGCGATGGCCTCTGTCTATCAGCGATTGAAGCAGATTCTCAAACTGCCTGAACTCTGTCTTTGAGATTAGGTCCTTGACTCCCTTTGAGCTCTTCTTGTTTCGAACTTCTTCGTAGATTCCTTGAATGTAGCGGAGTGTGGGAGTGAGACCCTGTGTACCTATGAACTCGATGAGGTGTACAATCCGGAGAGCCGCCGTTAGGTTCCGTATTACCAGATACAATCCTCGAGGAGGCTTGGTATACGAGCCAATCTCTTTCCTGACTTGCTGTTGCACGCGAAGTATTTCCTTTCGGCTTAGACGGCGACTGTCGGGCATGGAGAAACCATGGTCGATAATTGGCTTCTTGTAGTCTTCAAGTAGACCGTACAAGATGTCCTTCAAGACCTCGACTTCTGAGGGCAATGTAACATATTGCACATCGGTAGCAATTGAAACGACATATTTCCGTACATCTGGGCTTCTTTCGTTACGAACCTCTATTCTGTCCAATCGAAGGTTCTTGCAGACGGTCTTGATTTGGTTAGTCTGATGTCCAGGCGAAGCAGTCAACCCAAGCGACAGCGGATTCTCAGCCTGCCTCTCGTATAGCTCAGCTATGAAAGTATATGCGTAGTTTCCCACTCCACGATGCGCCTCGTCGTAGACAATCAACGAAACCTGACCGAGATCGTAGCTTCTCTGGACAAGATCATTTTGTAAGGCTTGAGGAGTCATCACAAGAATCTTGGAATCTGTCCACATTTGAGGTCTAGAATCGGGCGCATCCTGACCAGTCATGCAGACTACCAAATCGGGGTCGATGTCCAAGACCCTTCTCAAGAATCGGGCCTGCTGGTCAACGAGTGGACGAGAGGGCGCGAGAAACAATACCTTTGACTCAGGATAGTCAGAAAGTCGCCTGGCAGCAACCAACGCAGCTATGATAGTCTTTCCGAGTCCGGTGCTCAACACAATCATGGTGCTTTCTCTTGATGCTACTTTGGAGAGACTGACTTGGTACTCCCTATAGTCTATGCTCTCCTTTCGCAATCCTGGGGCATCAACATACTCAATCTTCAACTAGGCTCTCACACCATGACTGTACTGACTGTCTTCTGATAATCCTCACTGTAAAAAGGCTCCTGCGGATTTCTGTCCATCGCTTGTTATCGGTGAGGGGTGTACACGTGCACAGCGAATCCAGAATGACACTCAACGACTGTCTGGTCAACAAACCCCAACCTTGCGTAATATCACCAGCGCACATTGAAGAAACCATACAAGGTGAAACTGAAGACGCCGAAATATTACTCTGGTCACTTGGAACGCCAAGGATTTGACACATTTGTGTCCTCGACACTGCGTGAACTGTTCAACAACAAGAGAGAATCAGTTCGCCATGGACGCGAAAACTATGAGAGCAAGTTAGATTAGCTCAAAGGCTGTTCGTTGAGATGAACAAATGGATACGTGTGAACCAAAGTGGAGCTATGGCTACTGATTCTGATAATCTTCTTCATTACCGTGCTGCTAATTGCGACACGGATGATTCATCCTACATCGGCCGCATTAGCTGGGGCGGTATTGGCATCGATTGCCCTTATCACGAGTGGGATTCCTGAGCCAGAGATCTTGGGAATGGTGCGTCTAGAGCCGATTCTCGTGATTGCCGGGATGACAGTAGTGGCTGAGGTGATGCGGGGTGCAGGTGTCTTTCAGTTTCTTGTTGTATATCTCATCCGGTTGACACGGGGGAGTCCAAAGAAACTATTCGCGATATTCTGCTTGCTGACCGCGGTTCTATCGACGGTGCTGTTGAATGCTGTTGTAATAATGATAATGGGGTACTTGGTAGTTCTGACATGCCAAGCACTCAAGATTAGACCACACGAGTTCTTACTGGGAGAAATGTTGGCGGTTGGCGCTGGTGGTGCGTTCACATTGATTGGTACCACACCGAACGTAATCATCGCTGACTACGCAGGATTTGGATTCGACTATTACATCACACGATTTGGGATACTGGCTATAATCGTGATTACAGTGTCACTGATAGCTGTTTTCCTAATGACCCGTGGTCAACTAACCTTAGAAGACTCAAAGGCATTTGAGCAGATGATGGATCTAGATCCTTGGACGATGGTACCAAATCGACGGTTGTTTTGGGTATACGCGGGATTCTTTGTCCTAATCATCGTGGCCTTTGTTCTCTTTCCTCAGCCATATGTTGTCGCTATTGGGGGAATGATGGTCTTCATGACGGTCAGTCACGCTGATCCAGGGGCAAGTCTTCGCGATATAGAGTGGGACATCATCTTCTTCATTGGGGGGCTCTTCGTTCTGGCAGGCGCCTTGGAACTTGTCGGAATTCTCGGTATGGTTTCAGACGCCATTCTTCTGACAAGCGGCGGGCAATTGATACCTTCATCATTGACGTTGCTTTTGATAGCATGGATTGGAGCGTTCATCATCGGTGGCCCACCCATAGCTGCGGTCTTAGCACCCCTTGCCGTCGATATGGCCACAGTCATGGGTTGGCCCATTGGCGTGAGGGACCCGTTATTCTGGGGTGTAGGATTTGGGGCTGCTTTAGGTGGTGTAGCAACACCGTATGGGGCAGTGCCATTGCTAGTCTTATCGATGGTTAGCTTCGAGAAATCAGAGATATCCCGGCGCAGGTTTCTCATCCTTGCGGTACTGGTGAACATCATTCAGATTGTGCTGTGTTCAATCTATATCATGCTCTTCGCGCTACCCCTATGAGGAATTAGATTCCACCTCGATGTTTGTAGGGGCTGCAGACAAGCCAATACGATGGCTACTCCACAATGCCCCACCTTATTCTTTGGAACACACGTTCTAAAGCATAGTATAGCATGGTCTTTGCAGCGTTAGCGACAAGTGTAATCATGATTGAGGTCTCGATACTACCGGTAAACGCCCATACGGTCACATATGTTACACTCAAGGCTATTGCTCGCCAAATCAATGATTTGACAAGTGAGCGCGTTCTGGTTTCCTTCAATTGTTTCCACCAGCCTTACGACATATGTGGAAACATCGTTAGTGAGTTATAAGTATAGACGATGGTCTACTATAAGACGGCGCTTCCAAACACAAACTCAAGGACGTTCATCACTGATAACTCTCCTAAGACGAGAGAGGAATCCGTAGTAGCTCAGCCAAGAAACGCACCAGATCATCCCTTGCAATCCTCTACGATTGTCAAGATACAGCTTGCTTCATAATACTCACTGTAAAAAGCCTGTCACAGCTTCAACTTGGTTAGGAGTCGGACCTGATGACGACTGGTGAGGCCATGCCAAGTATAGAAGCAGAGCTCTACGAACTCAGTATGCCGGGTAGGCTGTTGGGCAAGGAGGTTCTTGACAGTAGGGCACGAAGAATCGGGATTGTGAGAAGCATACGGATTGCTATACATCCCACACGTTCAGAGCTAATTGTAAAGGGTGCAGAAGTCGAGTTTCCGGTGGACTTTGCGAAGGTAGATACTGTCGGGACTGTTGTCCAGCTCAACTCGACTGTCAAAGAGGCTGAAGAGATAGAAGTTCACGATGTCATCCGTCTGCAGAAGGAGGTACTTGACGACATCAAGTCCTATCTTGGAGCCAGATGATTCGAAGGGGCAGCCGGATAGAAGATTTAATAGCAGTCAGAGGCGCATCCCGCCTCTGGTGCCGCATTCATGGACCTCACAGTCGAAGACCTAGCAAGGATGATTGATCACACAAGACTGAAACCTGAGACAAAACGGGGCAAGATTAAGCAGCTTTGTGAAGAGGCTATCACCTACGGTTTTGTGACAGTCTGCATCAATCCTGTTCATGTTGCATATGCATCCGAGCTACTCAAAGACACAGACGTGAAAGTCTGTAGTGTCATCGGATTCCCTCTTGGTGCCAGTCTATCAACGATTAAGGCGGCGGAGGCCAGGGAGGCTGTGAAATCTGGTGCCCAGGAGGTAGACATGGTCGTCAATATTGGCGCTCTTCGCGATGAAGACTATGATCTTGTTAGAAGCGATATTGCGGCTGTTGTTGAAGCCTCCGGAAACGCCCATGTCAAGGTGATACTTGAAACAGGCCTTCTCACTGACGATCAGAAACGGCAGGGCTGCCTTCTGTCAAAGGAGGCTGGTGCACACTTCGTCAAGACCTCCACAGGTTTTGGTCCGATGGGCGCAACGCCTTACGATGTGCGTCTAATGCGTGAAACTGTTGGTAGTGAGATGGGCGTCAAGGCCGCCGGTGGAATTCGTAGTTTCAAGGATGCAATCAAGATGATTGAGGCTGGTGCAAATCGACTAGGTACTAGCTCCGGAATTGCCATCGTCGAGGACTTCCGCTGGGCTCAATACAGCGACACTTGGATGCAGCCCGACAAGCCCTGTTGGGATTGTCCGAGTCGTCAAGCCAATCTGGCCAAGCAACCTAAGGAAGTCTATGTCTGGTACAAGCAGAGGTGTCTTGTCTGTCCAGATCGTCACTTGAATGTGTTCAACGACTAGGAGGGAGTAAGAGTGTCAGAATCGCCACAACCATACTCAGAAGCGAAGATTCTACGTGTATCCCTCACCGACAATAACATAGTTGAGCAGCCTCTTGAGAAGGATCTAGTTTCGGAATATCTGGGGGGTCGAGGACTTGGCGTCAAGATGCTCTTTGACGGTCTGGCTCCCAACACGGACCCTCTGTCACCCGAGAACATCCTGATCTTTGCTGTGGGGCCGCTGACTGCCACAACCGTGCCAACTGCTGGGCGCTTTGTTGTTATCACCAAGTCACCACTGACCGGTACCATATTCGATTCACATGCTGGCGGATACTTCGGAGCACAACTTCGACGAGCCGGTTATGCTGCCGTTGTCTTTGAGGGGAGCTCACCGTTTCCGGTCTATTTGTGGATCAATGACGAACGGTTCGAGCTGCGCGATGCTTCGAGAGTCTGGGGCAAAGACGTGGTGGAAACCACCAATCTTCTTCTAGAGGATACTGACGCAAAGGCCCAAGTCGCCTGTATAGGTCCAGCTGGTGAGAACCGCGTGAAGATCGCCGCGATAATGACTGACAAGCATCGAGCGGCAGGCCGTGGCGGCGTTGGAGCTGTCATGGGGTCCAAGAATCTCAAGGCGGTAGTTGTCAAGGGCTCCGGCAAGGTTGCAGTCGCTGATTCCGAGAGACTCAATGAGGCAGTCAAGAGAGCTCGGCTTTTGATAAAGAAGAATTCAGTCACTGACAAATCTCTCCCAATCTATGGAACTGCGGTGCTGGTGAATGTGACCAATGAGTTCGGAATGCTTCCAACTCACAACTTCCAAGAGGGCACATTCAATGATGCGGTAGGAGTGTCCGGAGAGAAACTCTTGGAGCGACTCTCGGTTCGAACCTACAATTGCTATGGCTGTCCAATTGGTTGCGGACGAATCAGCCGGGCAAGAGGTGAAGAGGTTGGCGGTCCAGAGTACGAAACAATCTGGGCATTCGGTCCTCAATGTGGTATCAATGACCTAGAGTGGATTGCTACTATCAACCATCAGTGTAATCTCATGGGAATTGACACAATCTCAGCGGGGAGCACGATAGGCTGTGCAATGGAACTTGTGCAGAGGGGGAATCTCGATGCCCCACTACACTTTGGTGAAACTGAGGGTCTAATCGAGCTGATACATGACATCGCACATGCTCGAGGTCTAGGTGCTGAACTTGGGGAGGGAAGTCGAGTGCTGGCGTCAGACTATGGAGCTCCGGAGCTAGCAATGCATGTCAAGGGCCTTGAGATGCCCGCCTATGATCCGCGTGGAGCTCAAGGTCACGCACTTGGATATGCCACATCGAATCGCGGTGGATGTCACCTGCGGTCTTATCTCATTGGTCCGGAGATCTTGGGAACTCCAGTAAGAGTTGACAGAGATCGACCTGAGGGCAAGGCTGACCTCGTGGTTCTCTACCAGAACCTCTCAGCTGCGATGGACTCCTTGGTCGTCTGCAGGTTCACTAATTTCGCTTGGACTGTTGATGACTATGCTGAGATGCTTGCTGCTGGATCCGGACTACCAGTGACCGGACGAGATATTCTGACCATAGGAGAACGAATCTGGAATCTTGAGCGACTATTCAACAACCGTGAAGGACTCACGACAGACGACGACCAGCTTCCTCCAAGATTCTTCACACCCCTGCCGGAGGGGAACTCTCGAAATCGTGTTGTTCACCTAGACCAGATGCTTACAGAGTACTATAGGCTGAGGGGCTGGGATGCAGACGGACGGCCAACCAAGGACCGACTCAAGAATCTCAACATCCCTGTCTGATTCCTACATTGATTGAATGGAGTTGCGTTCTGCTGGCTAGAGCGAAGCGTCACAGAAAGTTCCGAAGGTCTCACGCCCCGTATCTCACCAAGATACGCCTTTACTGGTGTGACCGATGCAACGTTCCTAGACCTTCGGAGAAGAACTGTGGTGTGTGTGGTACCAGTCCTAGAACTGTTGGAATCTCACCTCCTGGAGACCCATATCCCGCTATGGAGGGACACATAGATTACGCAACCCGGGCTATTGATGAGCAGTTCGGAGAGGGCATAGGAAAGACAATACTTCCATCTAACAAGACAATAGTGCTAAACAAGGCCCCATCCCTGGATGCGATGTTTGAGATTGTCGTTGACGGCCACATTCTCGGAAGACTTCGATATGACATTCCGAAAGGCGGCTATACATTCCTCCTTACGCTAGAGGGCGGCAGGAGGATTGGTCAACACAGCAAGCAGAAGTGGGTTTCGTGCCATGACGGTGTTCTTCCGTACCTCAAGAAAGGTGCCAATCTGATGTTACCAGGAGTGGCTGGATGCGACTCAGATATCGAAACGAATGATGAGGTGTGGATAGTAGACTCGAATGGTCTTGTCATTGGTGTTGGGACCGCCCGGATGAGCGGAAAAGAGATGGCCGAAGGAACAAAGGGCTTTGCAGTCAAGATTAGGACGGTCGATGACCCAAAGGAACCAGACATCAACCCAACGACCGCTTCGTGGGATGATGCAATAGAGGCCAATCATCATGACATTGAACGTATCGAAGATGAAGCCGTTTCCTTCATTCGACGGACCGCGGACAAGGTGAAGTCGCCTGTTGTGGTTGGATTCAGTGGTGGGAAGGACTCTCTTGCCACCTGTCTACTCGTGAAGAAGGCACTCGGTGAATCTCCTCCTCTGTTCTTCATGGATACGGGGCTTGAGCTTCCGGAAACAGTGCAGTATGTGAGGGAATTCGCTGAGCGACATGACACAAGAATCGTCGGGCAGGCGGCAGGTGACCACTTCTGGGAAACGGTTGACACATTTGGGCCACCTGCGAGGGACTTCCGCTGGTGCTGCAAGACTCTGAAACTTGGACCAGCTGCACTCTCTATTAGCGAGGAGATGGGCGGAACAACCCTTAGTTTCATGGGACAGAGAAAACTAGAGTCCTTTCAGCGAGCAGTCGAACCGAGAGTGTCGTCCAATCCGTGGGTTCCGGGGCAGACATCAGCGAATCCAATTCAGAACTGGAACGCCTTGGAGGTATGGCTTTACATATTCAAAGAGAAGGAACCATTCAACCAGCTTTACAATGAGGGTTATCACAGGATGGGATGCTACCTCTGCCCCTCTTCTCCCCTCGCTGAGATTGAGAGTCTACGAAACACTCATCCTGAGCTATACACGAGGTGGAAGGAGAAGCTGTATGAATGGGCTGACCAGCTGAACTTCCCCAGGGAGTGGGCTGATCAAGGCTACTGGCGATGGAAGAAGCTACCTCCCGGACAGCAGAAGTTGGCTGAATCACTCGGTCTAAAGATAGAGGCTGATCGCCCGGGCCCGACGGAGCGCTTGGAACTCGAGGTTGTAAAGGGGGTCTCTCCATGTGTTGATTCAGGGTTCAGCTTGGAGGGACAGTTCTCCTCTGGGATTGACATAAACAGAGTTGCCGAGGTACTTGCAATCTTTGGAGAGCAGAAGGTGTCAGAAGAACTCGGGGCACTGAGAATCAAGGCAGGAGAGGACGCCATCATTCTCTATAGCTCCGGCTCATTAGTTGTTCGTGGCAAGAATGAAACCGTCGTCGAAAGACTGGCTGCACAGGTTGAACGTGCTGTAGGACGTGCCTTGTTCTGTCAGGCTTGCGGATCGTGTATCCCCCAATGTGAACATGGTGCGCTCAACCTTGATGGAGGCAAGGTCGCTGTGGATGCAGAAAAATGTACCAACTGTCTGAAATGCGACAAGTGGCCTTGTCCAACATACCTGAGCTGATATATTGCTAGTCGTTAAATAGCGGGCGCACTCGTTGACAAAAGCTTAATTACAGCGACCCAATGCGACCACTTCAAGACATCTCTGATTACAGCCCAGGCGGCAAGGAATATGCTCAGCGCAATCTCAATCACCATATGGCGGTTCCGAAGGTATCTCGTGCTGAGCCTTGTTATTTCTATGATAGCAATACCATTTGCCAACTTCCTAGTCATTGAACGCGACCGCAATCGAAATGAGATGTACGGTGAGGCATTCTGGCGATTCGGTTTCAATGTGTATAGCATGACCGATGACGAAGTGGCTGAAGCCATGGGCTACCCTCCGGAGAACTATACACTCCCCGAATACTTGGGCAATGTAACGTACGAATATCCAGTGTTTGGGCTGATATTCTTCGCAATAGCTGCATGGTTGTTCCCTGGTCAAGGAGGTGTACAACCGTTATGGCTAAACTTCATTCTGGCATTGGTCTTCAATCTGAATCTTGTCCTAGTAGCAATCCTACTTGGAGAACGGATCTTCAACAAGAACTGGGCAAGAATGCTATTTGCCGGATACTATATCTACGGATTGATAATGTCTGCTGGGGGAGGAAAGCTTGAGCCTATTGTAGACTGCCTGCTTCTGATGGCACTAGTTCTCAGTAAAGAGAATCAGCACGGCAAGGCAATGTTTGTTCTCGGGCTCTCGGTGCAGACTAAGATCTACTCAGCGGTTGCTTTGCCCCTCCTCTTCATAATCTCCCCACTATCAATCATCTGGTTCTTCGCATCAACTCTGCTTACTGTGATTCCATTCCTATTCCTAGGTGCCGATTTCAGCACACTATTGTATCACTTCCTGAATACAACCGAGTATAGCTCCTACATTGTGAACCCAATGTTTCCTGGGCTATTCCTTGGCACACCAGAATTCAGTAACGATCCTGTTACGTTCTACATGTGGCCCCCTGCATTGATTCCCCTTGTGATGTACGTTGCATTCATGCTCTTCACGTTTCGAATGTATCTACCGGACAAGTCTGACTTCATGAAGGCGACGTTGCGTGAGAGATTCCTGCTGTTGTTCCCTCTATACATCTATATTCTTCCTTCAATCCTCTTTGTATTTAGGTGGGTCATGCCTTGGTACCTATTCTGGCTGGGCCCCATGATCTTTCTCTTCAAGGAAGACAGACATGCAGTGGGCTATCTGAAGCAACTAACAGTTGTCGGCCTCCTCTATACATTCGGTATGTTCTGCAACTGGCCCTATTTCATCACTGGTCCCTTGCCTGACTTCTTGATACACTTCCCCATGGGATGGTTTACTCTCCTTGGTCTAGTATTGCTACTGGGTTCCGCAGCAGTGGCATTTGGGATATGGAAGTGGACCTTTGAACGGCGTGAGAGAAGGGCTCAGCTGATACGAGAAGCTACGGCGCGGGGTGAGCTGGTAATCTGATTCAAATCCTTGGTGTACCATTCTCACGATAATAGTCGATTATGCGCTTTCTAATCAGTGTGGATGAAAACAGTCCATCCGCATCACGCATCTCAAGTCTGACTATCTTTGTGCTCATTCCCAAATCTGAGAAACGTCTCTCTAAAGCATTGATGTCAGTCCGTTGATCATACCCGAGCGCGACAATGTCTGGCGCTATGTCTACCACAATTGAAGTGTGGTCAGTTGTATCATACCCCAGAACCGCTCTGTCCACAATCTTCAGTGACTCTACAATCCGACGTCGCTGTTCTGCCGGGAAAACAGGGGGTGCACCTCTCTCATTCTCAATAGTCTTGTCAAGTGCCACGATGACAACAAGCTCCCCATCGTTGCCAGCTAGTTCTCTCGCTTGTTGAAGGTACGCAAGATGTCCAAGGTGAAGAATGTCGAACTTGCCGGCCGCCAGAACACGATTTCCCGACATCGAAAACGCCCTCGGTCTAGTCCTCATCAACAGCCAGAAACTCTGTTCCCTCTTTTATGACCTCGATTCTACGTTTTGTCTTGGTTATCTGACTCACATGAACAAGACCGTTGATCTCCAGTTGCATCAAGGCCTGATTGAGCTCTGCATCACTGGGTTCATCGCCCAACTCCTTCTTCAAGATTCTTATCAGTTCATCATCAAGGATGACGCCTCGACGCTTGTTCAGAATATCAATAATGACGTTCCTTAGTGGTAACACACTCCATGATGACATAGATTCCACGTCCTAGTGTTCATACATAGTGTGGAGGTGTGGTCTCCATGGCTTGAGTTGACCTTCGCATTTCCCTCTCTATCTTCTCAAACCGCTCAATATCCTCCGATGTCACTGATGCGTGGATGACGGCCAGTGCAGATTCAAAGTGTCTCCAAGAAACAACCTCTGCATCCAAGTCCTCTCTCAAAGCACGCATTCCTGCCTCTCTGCAGACGGCCTCAATGTCCCCGCCGACGTACCCCTCGGTCTGGTCCACGAGGGCCCCAATTGAAACGTCTGGGTCTAGTGGCATATTCTGAGTGTATATGTCGAAGATCTCCTTCCTGCTCTTGGTATCCGGAGCCCGTACGTATACGAACCGGTCGAACCTTCCAGTTCTCAATAGAGCTCTGTCAATCAAGTCAGGGCGATTTGTGGCCGCCAGGACGATAATGTCTTTCATCGACTCAAGTCCGTCCATCTCCGTCAGAAGCTGACTGATTACCCTCTCTGTAACATGACTATCTCCAGCACTCCGTCCCCGCGTAGGAGCAATAGCATCAACCTCATCAAAGAAGATGATTGCTGGAGCAGCTGTTCGTGCTTTTCTGAAGACCTCTCTTATTGCCTTCTCACTCTCACCGACCCACTTGGAGAGCAATTCGGGTCCCTTGACACTTATGAAGTTGGCCTCACTCTCTGTCGCAACTGCCCTGGCAAGGAGTGTCTTTCCACATCCTGGAGGACCCCAAATCAGCACACCTCTCGGTGGTGTGATTCCGATTCGTCTGAACGAATCCTGTTTCTTCAAGGGCCACTCTACCACCTCAACGAGCTCCTGTTTTACGTCTTCTAGACCTCCCACGTCAGTCCACTTGACATTGGGAACTTCAATGAACACCTCTCTGACTGCAGAGGGTTGTATTTCTCTTAGTGCTCCGAGGAAATCATTGTTGTTGACCTCCAATTGGTCCAGCACGTCTGGAGGTATCTCCTCCTCCTCGAGGTTTATCTTGGGCAAGTACCTCCTCAGAGCTTTCATGGCGGCCTCTCTACATAACGCATTGAGGTCTGCACCCACAAAGCCGTGAGTGATTCTCGCAAGATTCTGTAGGTCCACTCTGGTATCGCCTTCAGACGTTAGAGGCATACCTCTCGAATGAATATGCAACACCTCTAACCGGCCAGTCTCGTCCGGCACTCCTATCTCGATCTCACGGTCGAATCTTCCGGGACGGCGAAGCGCAGGATCAAGGGCGTTGACTCTATTCGTGGCACCTATCACAATGACTTGTCCTCTTGCTTTCAGGCCATCCATCGTAGCAAGAAGTTGGGCGACCACTCTTCGTTCCACCTCGCCCTGCACATCTTCTCTCTTTGGCGCAATTGCGTCTAGCTCATCAATGAAGATTATACTGGGAGCGTTCTCTTCAGCCTCTTCAAAGAGTTTCCTTAGTTTCTGTTCAGATTCCCCATAGAACTTGGACATTATCTCAGGGCCGTTGATATGAACAAAGTTGGCTTCTGACTCGCTTGCGACTGCCTTAGCCAGCAGAGTCTTCCCTGTGCCCGGCGGGCCATGAAGAATCAGTCCACGAGGCGGATCAATTCCCAGCCGCTTGAAGATCTCTGGATGTTTCATTGGCAGCTCAACCATCTCTCGAATCCGCTGAATCGCGTCGGCGAGACCTCCAATCTCCTCGTAGGTGACTTGTGCCGTACCGACTATGTCACCTGTTGGTTTCTCAGTTATCGCCAACATAGACGAGTGTTGTACCACAACAGTTCCTGCGGGTTTGACAGCCGTGACCTTGAATGGTATCGCTCTACCCAGAATCGGAATGAAGACAGTGTCGTTTATCGTGACAGGGCAGTTCAGGAGTTTCCTCTTTACAAACTCCTCAAACCGTGGTTCGGGCCGAATCGGTACAGAAGTTGGCGCAAGAGTGACGTTGCGAGCGGGCTCCTCATTCGCACGAGACACAGTCACCTTCTCACTTAGGCTTACGCCAGCATTCCTCCGGATTCTGCCGTCCATCCGGATTATCTCGCGGCCCTTGTCTCCCTGATAGGCTGGCCAAGCTATTGCAGCAGTCACCCTCTTTCCTTTGATCTGGATTATGTCCCCAGTTCTAACACCAAGCTTCTCCATGGACATAGCATCGATTCTGACTATGAATCTACCAATATCCCTGTGCTCGGCCTCTGTTACTTTCAGAACTATTTCGACCATTGCTTAGCCGCAGCCTCCTGTTCTTTCTTGTTCAGAAACGACGAATCGGCGCTACTCCCGCACCGAGGTGTCACCCAACTTCTGGTTCCCATACAAGGTATATCTACACCGAGGTACTCTCGTTGCAGAGGTGTGGTTCTCAGATGATTGCCTTGAGTTTGCTTTTATAAACTCTGAGTTCTCTACCTGAGTCGACAATATGAACTTACTTCGTGGGGCGCGATTCCTAAATTCGTGAGACCCGCTCTACCTCTACTTGAGCTACTCCCTCGAGAGAACTGATTGCGGCCTCAACATCATCGGTTCCGCCCATCGACTCCTCTCTTGCGACGTTCATCCTTAGTGCCTTGAGTCCAAAGGCTACTGGAGCAATCTCTGTTGCCCGAATGTCCGTGCCCTCTGGAATGACTTCTCTAATGCGCTCAAGTAGGGCGTCCAAGTCCACGTCCACATCATCTGGCATAATCTTCAATGTAACTACTACTCTTGCCATCGCTTGTTTACTCCTATGACAGTCAAGGCCCCTCGAAGGCGCAGTTGGGGCACGTATATTTGACAGAGAAACGTCTACAGACCTCGCACCGCCAAATCATCAAATCGCCGCATGAAGGACACTGGAACTTCACGCTGTCCTCTTGCGGAGAGATCGAGCGGTGACATGATGTACATCTAATTGCTCTCATGTTAGACAAGTTATCACCAGAAGGTATTGTCGGGTTGCGTTTCATGGGGGCATTTTTGCGGTTTTTATAAACCTGCCGAAGCGTATCTGACCTGTTTCTTACAACTTGCTGTGAGTGAACTGCGACAGCAAGAAACCTCTGTGTTCCACCCTTCTCCTGCCAGTGTCACCATCTTCCGAAATCCAAGGGATTTCAAGACTAGCAAGAGCATTGTCCGTCGTCATCGGGACGGGATCCCTCCTCCAGACCTGACCTCCTTCTCCTGTCCTGATGCCGGGGCATCACTCCTGGCGACAGAGAGAGTTTCCACAGTTCTTTCCACGGCAGGGTCATTATCACTCACCCCAACCTCGTCACCGAAGCTGGAGAGGCCCAGCTGGACATAGTGAACAGCTCGTTAGGATTTGGTAAAGATATAAGATGAAATCAGAATGTTATATGGATGAACTGAAGAAATGAGTGACTTCAGTCAGGAGTGGAGCCCATGGGCACCAAACTAGGAGACATAGTGAAGGCTGAGATTATCTCGCTCCAACATCTTAGTGGCCGCGCAATTGCGGTCGATGCTTTCAACACTATATACGCTTTCCTAGCCAGTATTCGGCAGCCCGATGGTACACCACTCATGGACACGAAGGGGCGTGTCACCAGCCATCTCTCTGGCCTCTTCTATAGGAACTTGAACCTTCTGGAGCATGGAATCAATCCCGTGTATGTGTTCGACGGCGAAGCGCCTAAACTCAAGGCTACAGAGGTAGAGAGAAGGCAAGAGATACGCGAAGCGGCAAGAGAGGAGTGGATCCGTGCAAAGGAGGAGGGACGGATTGAGGACGCAAGGAGGGCAGCTCAGGCCAGCTCAAGGCTCACTACAACGATGGTCGAGGGCAGCAAGATGCTACTCACAGCTCTAGGGATTCCTGTCATACAGGCTCCTTCAGAAGGAGAGGCCCTTGCCGCACAAATGACTAGGTCAAACATCGTGTGGGCTAGCGCTAGTCAAGATAATGACTCCCTGTTATACAATTGCCCCCGAATGATCCGTAATCTGTCACTGACAGGTCGGCGCAGAATATCACGTTCGAGAACATACAAGACGATACACCCCGAGCTTATTGACCTAGACGTGAATTTGAGATTCATGGGGATAACAAGAGAGCAGCTCATAGACGTGGCAATCCTTGTGGGGACAGACTATAACGACAAGCTGGAAGGCGTTGGTGCCAAGACAGCTCTGAAGTGGATTAAGAAACATGGGAGCCTAGAGAAGGTAGAAACTGAGAAACGTATCAAACTCGATTTCCCCTACGATGAGATTCGGGACATCTTCTTGAACCCTCCCAGAGTTGAGATAGAGGAACCCAAGTGGTCTGAACCAAAAGATGCGGACATCAGACGGATTCTCTGTTCTGAGCATGACTTCAGTCCGAACAGAGTCGAGAAGTCCTTGGAACGACTTCATGTTGCTCTCGAAGAGGCGAGAGGGTCTACAGAGCAGAGTTCTCTTACGGACTTCTTCTAAGCGAGCTGCAGGACTGAGCCTCCGAGAATGATAAATACCGATGGAAACACAGAACTACTGAAGCAGGTGAGCTGTTCACATGAGAGAGAGAATAACGGCTGTTCGAGCATCTGTGTCGGACATTGTAAATGGAACCTACAAGAAGGACAACGGCCCGTATGTGATTTCTCCTCACGGTGTAGAGCTCAGACGAGTCGTGCTCGTCGGTTCCGTTGTGGAACACTTCGCACGTAAGGATCTTGCCAGCATCACAATCGATGACGGCACAGAAACAATCAAAGCATGGGCATTTGACGATGAGGCCGAATCGCTTGAGAAGACGGCTACTGACGCGCTCACTCTCGTTGTGGGAAAAGTGCGTGAGCGTGAGGGCGAGGTCTACATCATCCCTGAGATAATCAGGCAGATTGAAGATCCAAATTACCTGTCGTTACACCTTCTAGAAAGGTATTCAGGGATGATAACTGAGAGCGGAGCGACTCCTCCGGTGATCTCGGAATTTCAAGAAACTCTCAGTGCAACTGCACCTGCGGACACCCCAGAATCTACAGACACAGAAGAGTCTGAAGAACCAGAGGTATTTGGCAAGGTCAACAGACAGATTCTCCAGTTCATTGAGAACCACGCAGACAAGGGTGGAGTCCCGATTAGTGACATCCTCGAGTTCTTTGAGGAACGCGGACACGCTCGTTCGGATATCCAGCTGAAGGTTATCAATCTCCATGACCTAGGGAAGATTATGGAAGTGAGCAGAGGTGTCTACAGGCATGCGAATACATAGTCTAGTCTGAGCAGCGCATCGAACGACACCTTAATAGCGAAAACTGAGTGAATTGGCACATGGACGACTACGAGAGCCTCCTAGACAGGGCAAGATCACAGGTCCCGGAAGACGCCTTCAGAAGGTCTGGAGAACGGTTTCAGGTTCCCGATATACAGCTCATGGTTCAGGGCAATAGGAGCTTCTGGCAGAACTTCCAAGAGATAATCAGTATCTTAAACCGACCCGGGAAGGAGGTTCTAAAATACGTGGCAGGACAGCTGGCCACTGCAGGGAACATAGAGGGCAGTAACGCCATATTCAATGGTAAGTTCGCCCCTGAGCAAGTTCACGATGTTCTCAACCGATATATCGAGTCCTATGTAATCTGCCCCGTGTGTACTCGTCCTGACACAAACATGGCGAAGGAAGGAAACGCCTACTATCTCGTTTGTCAAGCCTGTGGAGCCCGTACATCGGTAAGGCCAGTCTAGGGGGTGTGTGCTTGGTCAATGTGTATCTGCGAGTTCGTGAGACTCATGATGGACACTACGTTGTAGCGATGTGTGATCAAGGGCTCCTTGGAAAGACGCTTGTAGAGGGTACTGTTAGATTCAGAGTTTCGAAGGACTTCTACGGAGAAGACCTAGTTGACCTGAAGACCTGTGTTGAACATCTCAATCGGGCTACTATTGCTAATATGGTAGGGGCTACAAGCGTGAAAGTCGCAATCAAAGCAGGCTTCGTTCATGAACAGGCCGTCGGCTATATTGACGGTCATCCTCACGCACAATGGGTACGTCTCTAGTGGCGGCCGCCCCCACCACATAACGCATCTGATCCCATCTTGTTCGAGTTACCTCTTAGGAAGTTCTCAACTGCCTCCGCCACGGTAGTGCCATCTGCTCTGATTACTTCTATGCCGACTTGCTGAGTCACCATGAATGGACGCATTCCCATGCCGCCTGCAAGGAGAACCTGCACTCCTCTCTCGGCCAGTTTCATCACGGGTTCCGCACAGCTGGCATGCGTCGCGTTTCTTAGTGTTTCCACTTTCACTATCTCTCCATTTTCGACTGTAGAGATTACAAAGAGTGGACTCTGTCCAAAATGCCCGCTGATTGGACTCTCAAGTCCTTGTTCTGTTTCAGCTGGTACTGCTATTCTCTGAATGCTCATGTTTCTGTTTCACCGTCTTCCTTGGTTCGCTTCATCCTGGCCAGACTGCTCGATCCGCAGTCAGGGCATTCGCGCGGTCTGGGGACTCCCATTGGGGCTTCAATGGACTTTCCACAATCATTGCACTCGAAGACCCTAACATCGCAGGGAAGAACATACTCTCCCCCTTCGAAACGAAGAGCTGTCCCCTTGACCATTGCCTCTGCAATCTTGTTCCGTGCCGACGACAATATTCTGTTGAAGGTGGGCTGACTCACATGCATCACGGAACTGGCCTCTCTCTGATTCAATCTCTCGAAATCAGCCAGCCTGAACGCCTCGAACTCGTCAACTGTGACCAGTATCTCTTCCAGCTCAACTCTGGGGATTCCCGCAGGCTTGAATACTGAAACTCGCGGTTCTTCGGCGACTTTTCTGAATTGCTTTGGCCGAGGCATAGGGGGAATTCAATCATGATTCAGAAAAATGTTGTCCTATACACATCTGGGGCCATGGCGCAAACGCACAATCCAACCACGTTTTAAGGGAATGCTGGAATCGGATATCAGTTGATGAACTTGACTGCCCCCTGCTATGAATGTGGAGCGAAGGCTGCTGTAGAAGGCCTCTGTGCCGCATGTTACGAGAAGGCACATCCACTAATTGAGGTTAGGTCTCCACTTACGTTGCACTCATGCAAGCGGTGCGATGCGGTGAAGGTTCCAGGGGGTTGGAAGCCTATCCTAGATGCGCCAATCGATCCATCGGACCTAGTTCAACGCCAGATTCGGATGCTCCTAGACCATGAGGTTCGACGTTTCGTCGATGATGCCAATATCGAGTTCTTCGAGGAGAAGAAACTGGACAGAGTATTTCACGTAGCTGTAAGCGCTTCTGGGCAATCTCATGAGTCGCTACCCAGCCACACCGAAAGGTACCCGGTAGAGGTCAGGATGAAGTACGGGACATGTGACACCTGTTCCATGATGAGCGGAGGGTACCATGAGGCCGTCCTTCAGATAAGAGCAGATGGGCGTCAGGTTTCAGAATCTGAGGAAGAGGCGATAATGACTATCATCTCCGATATGACTATTGCAGACTACGGTAAGGATGCCAAGGCGTACGTGTCTGAAACCACCAGAAGCAAGCACGGAATCGACCTCAAGATAGGCTCTGAGCATCTCTGCCGGCAGATTGCCGGCGAGCTCGAATCGAGATACCTCGCGCAGAGAAAGGAGAACTACAAGCTCATCGGGCAGGATCGTGGTGGAAAGAGGAAGTATAGGATTACGATTCTCATAAGGATGCAGAGATTCACCCCGAATGACTTCGTTAGTGTAGGCGGCTCGCCATGCCAGGTTCTGTCGATGGGCAAGAGTGGCCTCGCCTGCTATGATCTCAAGGCCAGACAGAGTTTTACAATCAACATGAAGAGCTCAAAATGGAGAGCGCTTGAGTTCATCTCTCCTGAGTCGGCAAAGCGTCAGTTCATGGTAGTTACAAAGGTCTATGGTCAGCCCGTGCAACTCATGGACTCACAGACCTTTGAGATGTTCGAGATTGATGATGAATCGCTGTTTCAGGACACAAAAGAAGGTGAAACTATCTTTGGGATAGTCCTGGATAGGCGAGTCTACCCGTTGCCCTAGAATCAAGGACCCACTCGGGCGTTTCTGTTGAATTTCACCTCCATCTCTATTCGGTACTCTTAAATGCCCTCCCAAGTCAGTCTGTGCCAAGGCCCAAGCAGAATGGGCCATAGACGGAGGATTTCATTGTCCCGACGAGGTAAGCGCAGAACCCAAGACTCGCCAACTGATGAGTTAGTGCGAGTGAGAACACCCAATAGAGATGAGGGTGAGATGTTTGGCATCATAATCCAGATGCTTGGTTTTGACAGAGTCAGAGTGCGTTGTGAGGATGGCGAGATTCGAATAGGGCGGATACCTGGTCGCATGAAGAAGAGGGTGTGGATGCGCGTCGGTGACACAGTACTTATAGTGCCATGGGAGTTCCAGTCTGATTTGAAATGCGATGTTGTTTGGAGATACCGCGCTAACGAAACTGACTGGCTGCAAAAGAAAGGCATCCTGAAGATGTTCTAGGCCAACCTTTTTCTGAATAGCCAACGGACGACTTGACACTAGGCTTAGGCATCTCTGATAGGAAGACACAGTGAATTGAAGAAACTGGACGAAGAACATGAGCGACTCCTCTCTGAGCTTGATCGCCGCAAAATGAAACGGCGGAAGGATTCTGACGAGTTCAAGGTTGTTGAAGGGGTTATCGATCCCCCGACACTCAAAGCACTGTACAAGCTACTCAACAAAGGAGCAATCAGTGCCCTACACGGTGTCATTAGCACGGGAAAAGAAGCTAATGTATATCGAGGAGAGGACGGTGATGGAAATTCGGTAGCTGTCAAGATATATCGCGTTTCTACTGCTGAAACAGACTTCATGCTTGAGTACATCGTAGGCGATCCCCGATTCAAGCGTGTCAAGAAGAGGAGCAGAGCATTGATTCCTCAATGGGCACTCAAGGAGTACAAGAATCTCACACGCTATCATGATGCAGGAGTGCGTGTTCCTAAACCTCTTGACATCCACCGCAATGTCCTGGTCATGGAGTTTATAGGCGACCCAAAATCTTCGATTTCCGCACCTATGATAAAGAACGTTGAGGTTCCGTCGCCGGTGAAGACCTTCAATCAGCTCCTAAGAATGATTACGATTGGCTATACCAAAGCTAATCTAGTCCATGCTGACCTGAGCGAGTACAATATCCTCTGGTTCAAGGGTCCTGTGATCATCGATGTTTCACAGGCGGTTCTTAAGACTCATGACAACGCGAAACGGTACCTGATTCGTGACATTCAGAACATCACAAGCTTTTTCCGTAAACTGGGAGTCGAGTCCGAGAACCCCGAGAAGATTGCCGAACACATACTGGCTTCTGGTGAAGAATAGATGCATTTCCAAGAAACAGTCAGAGTTCCAATGGAGCGAGTTGGAGTCATCGTTGGACGTAATGGTAGAGTCCGGAAGAGAATCGAAGAGCTGACAAACACCAAGATTGAGGTAGATTCTGAAGGAACTGTGACAATCAGGAGCCCAGAAGACTCCGACGATCCAGTCCTCGCCTGGAGGGCCCGCGATATCATCCGGGCAATGGCGCGCGGATTCAGTCCAAAGAATGCACTTACGCTGATTGATGAAGACGCACGACTTGTGGTTGTGTCGCTTCGAGAGATAGTGGGGCCTTCGCCCAACCAATTGAAGAGAGTGGCGGGAAGAATAATCGGAGAGCGCGGTAGGACAAGAAGAGTCATTGAGCGGACGACTGAAACAAAGATCTCGGTATATGGGAAGACGGTTTCTCTTATCGGATTTGATCCAGGACTCCAATATGCTCACAAGGCTGTTGACATGCTTATCGGGGGTGCCCCTCACAATGCGGTCTACGCGATGCTTGAGAGAGCACGCCGACAGATGACACGTCTTGAGGCAGAGCTCTGGGAAGACACGGATTTGTGACACTCCCTCTGTAATACCTGCTCTAATAATCCAAGTTCCCTTCTCAGTTGATTGACAAAGATGAGTAAGACACAGCGTAGGGATGAAGTATTCCGTAGCATCTCCCCAGCGGAGTTCTTCTACAGGAATCGCCAGATGGCGGGTTTTGGCAATCCGACTCAAGCTGTGTATTCGACAGTGCGTGAGCTAGTAGAGAACAGTCTCGATGCCTGTGAAGACGCTCAAAGACTCCCGAGGATTCGAGTAGACGTAGAGAGTAGTCTCTCAGATACGCTGACTGTTACTGTTTCAGACAACGGAACGGGAGTACCTCACAGCCAAATCCCGGAGTCTTTCGGAAGAGTTCTCTATGGCAGTAAGTACGACCGGAGGCAAAGACGGGGCACTTTTGGTCTAGGAGTGACCATGGCCGTTCTACACGGACAAATCACGACAGACTCACCCGTTCTGATTCACACTCGAGATGACAAGAGTCATGGGGTGGCTTACAAGATACTCGTTGACATCGAACGGAACGTTCCTGTTATTGAGGAAGAGCAAGTTCGAAAGAGGAATTACGAGGGCACAACTGTATCAATAAGGTTGAGAGGGGACTTGAAGCGCGCACAGGAAAGGGTCTTGGAGTACCTAAGACTATCAACGGTAGCCTCTCCTCATGCTAAAATACAGATTGTGATTGATGATTCGTTGGATTTGACAGTTGGTGGATTGGTTGATACTGTCCCCGTGCCACCTATTCCTTCCAAGCCACATCCAAGGGCCGCAGACGTAGAACTACTACGGAAACTCATCGACAGGAGTGAAAACAAGAAACTTCGAAGTTTTCTCATTGATTCCTTCCAACAGGTGGGTGACCGGAGCGCATCCAGGCTTCTGAGATTCGTGGGCCTTCATCCGAAAGCCGAAGTAAGAACGTTGAATCGTGAAGAGCTCTCGCTCCTAGGGCAAGCACTACGAAGCTTTGATGGATTCGGACGACCTGACATTAGAAGCCTCAGTCCCATAGGGGCAGATGATTTTCTCAAGTCCATTGAATCCACCTTTAACACATCGCTTCTGAGATTCGCAAACAGAGGTTCGTGTGAGTGGGAGGGCAACGCCTTCATGCTAGAGGGGGTTGTTGCCTATGGAGATGAGTTTCCCTCAGCAGAAATACCAACCATATATCGATTCGCGAATCGTGTGCCCCTTCTTTATGATGCAAGCGAATGTGTTCTAACAAAGACCCTGAAGCGAGTCAACTGGTCACGTTATGGAGCTAGAGGCTCAACACCTGCTGCATTGTTCATTCATTTCTGTTCCACTAAAGTACCCTACAAGGCCGCCGGAAAGCAATCAATAGCTCATCTTCCCCAGATTGAGGAAGAAGCTTTGGCTCTCTATCGGAAGCTTGGGCGCGCGCTGAACGTGTTTGTCAAGAAGAAAGAGAGATCATCGCGTGAAACCAAGAGAATCAGGGAGTTCTCCAAGATGTTCGGCCTGATGGCCAGGTATGGAGCAGCCCTTGCTGGGTTCGAGAAGGCACCTCCAACATCACACATGGTAAGACTGCTCTTCGAGGGGGGTTTCGATGTCCAATAGGAATGTAGTTGAGGTGCTGACAGACTTAGGCAGGGATGTTGTCAATACACTTCGGGATGGCGAGTTTCCTACCTTCAATCTCCCTGATAGAGGGACCAAGAACATAGTCTATGATTCCAAAGCTGACCAGTTCGTTCTCGGAAACTCACGAATCACACGTGACTCCAGCAACACTAAACACATCCGCAGTTTCGCTCAACTCATCTGGGTAGCGTACTTCGCAAAGCAGCTGATTGAGGCTAATCGTACTAGCTCACTAAGAGACCTATACTACTCGAGTGAGGCATTCGGTGTAGACTTCTGTGACCAAGCAGAATCAGACAGGATAGTCTTAGACCTTGAATGTCTAACTGGTGTTCCCAGAGAGAGCTTTGGCGTATTCCCTGAGGAGCACTCCTCAATCTTTGGAGCTGTCACGATGCGCTACACCGTACGGGGCTATGAGGGAAAGGAAGTTGATCTCACAACGAGTCCAGACGGTCTACCTGTGGGCCGTGCTCTCATGACTGCCGAACCTGTGAGCACCGACGCCGAGATTCTCCTAGCAGTTGAGTCTGGAGGGATGTTTTCCCGTCTGATTGAAACTAGAGCCTGGGAGAGATACAATGCTGTACTGGTACAGTTGGGTGGTCAGGCTCCCAGGTCCACGCGTGCACTCATGAAACGGCTTCGGGATGAGCTGGATCTACCTGTCCTGATTTTCACAGATGGCGATCCTTGGGGAATGCACATTGCTCAGGTAGTAATCAGCGGCAGTGCAAATTCCGCCCACATCATGGGATTGACGATACCAGATGCCAAATGGATTGGCGTGACTCCTTCTGATATTGTTGAACACACACTTCCATCAGAGCCGCTGACCAACGCGGACCTCAAGAGGCTAGAAGAACTATCTCGGGACATAAGGTACACAGGTGGGGAATGGCAGAATCACATTGATGAGTTCCGCCTACTAAAAAGGAAGACGGAACAGCAGGCCTTTAGCAGACATGGGGCAGACTACGTCGTTGAAACATATCTTGCTAGGAAGCTAGAATAGCCTAGAGTGCAAGTAGCTGATTTGCGAGAAGTAGAAATACAGCCGCGTAGGCAATGACTGCCTGAAGCAACACTAGGAGGACAACGTTTCTCTTCTCTGTAATCTTCTTTGAGTAGTGTGGCAATAGCCAATACATTGTATACGGTCCCGTAACCTCAAGAGTTCCGTCATCTCTTGCGTGTGCGAACTTCTCATACTCCGTCCCAGTCCGTCTGACGTGGACCCGGTAGAATATGTACATCAGGAAGTTCAGACCAAATGGGGCGTATAGGAATACTGCAAGCCTATCCATGTTTCCCAATATGAGCGCCGCGGCCATAGCAGCTCCTAGAGGTAGTCTTCCAACGTCCCCTGGCAGAACTTTAGCGGGGTATCGGTTGAACATTAGAAAGGCCAGAGAAGCTCCTAGGAGCGCTCCTGCTACTACTCCTGCGTCAATCTGAGTTTGTGGTATCGAATCTCCCGTCAGGAGAGGCAGCAGCACTACATACACAATGAGTGCGGAGGAATTGACCGTCGAGAGACCCACCTCAAGCCCATTCATCCCTCCATACATGTTTGTCGAGTCTATGATGAACGTCATCATTAGAGGAACAACTACTAGTGGATATAGAACGCCGAGATCAATGGTGCCGAAGAAGGGGATTGTCATTGTTGTGGTGCCCACTTGCATCACCATCATGGGTATCGATGCAATCATCGGTAGAGCAATCTTTGTGCGGTTTCTGAAGTCCAGGTTGTCGTCCAAGATTCCAATCATTCCTGCCATAAGTATCGAAACTAAGGCCGCTAGGAGACCCGGGTTTACTATGTCTTGCACCTGGAAAGTTGTCAGTCCAATCACAACCAGAAGAGCGGTCACAATTGCGAAGAGGACTACAAACCCTCCACCCTTTGCAATCTCCGGCCTATCAGGCTTGTGAACATCAATCCCAACATACCCTTTCTCTCTCAGTATCTCTATTGTTCTTGGTAGAGCAATAATAACGATCAGAAACGAGATGATGATGGCAACCAGCAAAGTCAGCAAGCGTTTTCCTTCTCCTTTTGAGCGTCCAAACTCGTTCTGGTTTTACACTTTTCGGGTGTGTGTAGTTTCGTGCATGCTTTCAACCTACGAAACGTATTTAACGAATCCAGAGGTTCGACCGCATCGTTCGTGGTCCAACTAGAGAAGACCTTCCTGCGAACCCTATCCATTCACGGTGATTCGTTTGAGCCTGCTGCATACAAGAATAGCAACATTGGCAATACTAGCATTGTTTCTGGCTAGTGGCACATTGGCGCTTGCGCCATCGGCCACTATCTGGGACTCTGATCCCGCCTATCAAATAGCGCAGCAGTCATCAGTAGCAGAATCCACAGGCGATGTTTCAGTTCCATATGTGGACAAACACTACGGAGCTGCTGATGGCATTATAGATCCTTATGAATATGCAATGAATCTCACAGATGCAGTGACGGGCGTGACTGTATATATCGAACACAACGGCTCAGTAGTCTTCCTCGGACTGTCTGCACCCACGTCAGGGTGGATTGGTGTGGCTTGGCAGAACTACACTGATAGCTTCACTACAGCCGGGCTTAACAACAGCGACATCTTGCTGGGGTACGCTCCTGGAACACCACATGACGACTATTGGAGAACCAGGGACGATGATGCAGGGTCTGTCCACTACTTGTTGACTGACCGCAATGGAACCCTAATACAGGACGGCTTCTTTCCTAATGACGAGATGAATGACCCGTTCCACACGATGCCCTCACTTCCGATGTATCGGGATATGATTCTAGCAGGTGGTGGCATGCGACTTGGTGAGGTTCGACACTTCATAATCCCTGCCGCAGTGGCTTACTCGTCTGACCCTTCGCATCATCTGTATGGCCTTGATTTGGAATACGAGATCACGCTCACGCGAATAAAGAGGGGCGGGTCGGAGAGGTTTCTTAATACGACGGATCCCACCGATTCGAGCCAGATTGTGTTCAGTGACCGGTATGGTTCTGATACTCTTCAATACCTTGAGGACAGCGATCAATCCAGAGTATTGGCAGCGAATGCTAGCGACGATGGCGAGGTTACTCAGCTTGAGTACATATTTCCGATGACCAGCAGTGACTCGGATGATATATCGATTCTTAACGGCACCGGGCTAGTCTACCCCTTTGTCTTCATGTATAGCGATACAGAAGACTTTGGTGCGTTGCCCAATCATCACACATACTGGAGCAGCCCTGTGATGATGCAATTCGAACCCAATGCTGAACCGGCAATAGCGGTTGAGAGTCCTGCTCCTGCAGCCTCCCTAGCTTGGGTGGATACATTCACTGTCAATGCGACTGACAACACCTTCGTAAGGACTGTGAAGTACAGGATTGACGATGACAACTGGACTGACATGAAGTACAACTTCTTGACTGAACTTTGGGATGTTAGAGTGGACGTTTCAGAGTACGATGAAGGTCCGCATACTGTGTGGTTCAATGCAACCGATCCATCAGGTGTGTCCAGTATGTCCTCCGTTGATGTCACGATAGCTCGTCCATATTGGCCATATCTCGGCATGAAGATTGATGTCGAGAGACTCTACAGGACCCAACCGTACCATTTGGCCCTAGTTGAAGACCACTACAGAATCACCAACAACGGCTCTTCGTCGATTGGAGTCTTCGAGCTATATCTTCCAGTAGAATATGCGTCAAACTTCTTGTCTCTTACAGCAACTGACTCTGACGGCAATGAGATTGAAGTAAGTCGGCTTAAGGACCAACAGAATATGATGCACTGGCGTCTCTACCTCTTTGAACCAGTTGGCTTTGGAGAAACTTACAGATTCACAACCTACATGCAATTGCATTCCCTTGATATCCTGGTAAACATGATTACGAAAGGATATGACTTGACTTTCCTCAAGTACCCGGTTGTTCCCTATGTAATAAACGAGGCGAGTTTCAGCCTTGTTCTCCAGACCGGTGACTCGATTAGCACAGGACTCAACCTTCCAGATACGACAATCGAAAACCTCGCTCCGATGACCATTGAGGAGTTCTCGACCTCCATCGATTCCTTCTCTCCTTTCATTGTAGCGTACCGAACTACTGTTGTAACCGTGAACCCGTGGGGTTGGCTGAACTACAGAGAAACCATCGAGCTACATAATATCGGGCCGCTTGACACACCTGAGAGTAAGGTCACAGTAATTCTCCCTGCTTATTCGGCGGGTGTGCGAATCTCAGATCGAGTGGGTATATTGACGCAGTCTCAGTTCTCCCTGTCCGGAGAATGGAATGTTTCAAGAAGTGTAGATATAGAACTTCAGGCCGACCGATTTGGTGAACAGCTGCAGCCCGGATATTCCTATGAGTTCAACATGGACTACGTGATTCGCATAAATGAATACGAGGAACTGTCAGAAGGTGCCACCCTCCTAGAGCTTCCCATGGGCAGCCTTGAGGAGATACTTGTCTTGTCACACACTGTGGACCTTTTGCTACCATACACTGTAGACACCTTACATGTTTCTGGGGAGTACAGACTCCTCTTTGGTGTGTTTGATACGACTATTCGATATCAAGCTCACAACGTTTCTGTCTATAATCCACTCGAGATTCAGCTTCTGTATCGACCATCACCGATTGTGGTTTTACGACCATTGGGTTTTGCTCTCATATTTGGACTGATTGCCGTGGCATATGTGGCATATCGCGGCGTTCAGGAAGTCACATTGACAGAAGAGTACGAAGATGAAGAGGATGCGGGAGTCGAGAAGCGTCAGGTCGGTGCGCCACCGAGTCTGCTGAAAGAATTCGCCAACCTCTATTCGCGTAAGACTGCGCTCGGCATGGATTTGGAGAAGCTTGAAGCCGCAAGAAGAAGGGGCAAGGTCAAGAAGAGGGAGTTCATGATTCGCGAGCGTGACATCAAGTCACAGCTTGAACAGATCGACTCCAAGCTCCCTGGGCTCCAAGATGACCTTGGTAGATACGGAACTAAGTATCGGGATATGGTTTCTCAGATTGAGCTACAGAATGAGAAAATAGAGGGTGCCAAGGCCGGTCTCCGCCAGCTACTCTTGCGAAAGAAGAAACAGCGGATTAGTCGTGTAGCCTTCGAGAAGTCACGTCAGGACTATCTGAAGACAATTCAGAAGGCAACCACAGCAATCGATCGCATTCTCCTCTCGATTCAGGAGGAAGCCGGTGACTTCTAATTGCACTTTTGCATCTCTCACAAGTCTTATCAAACAAAGTGGTTACGGATTGACCTCTCGGGGGCACACTCGTGAAGGAATTCCTAAATCGTGATGAAGTCAAGGTGCGCGACCTGCTCAGACCCAACACCAAGACATTACAGATGTTTCAGTTTCTCTCCGGGTCTCCCAGGGTGCAATCCTATCTGAAAGCAGCAAACAGAATGGCTGTTTCAAGGCTTGGCTATACCGATCATGGGCATGTTCATGCGGAAGTGGCGACTTGGAATGCACTAAAGATATTCGACATCCTTGACGAGACATTTCAGCCGAACATTGTAGCTGAAGGCATAGGCGACACGGACGACGCCCGACTTGTGGTATTGGCTTCCACCTATCTTCATGACATGGGAATGGTAGTTCACAGAAATGAGCATCCACAGGCCTCATTAGCGCTGGCTATACCAATCTTGGAGCCAAAGCTAGCGGAAATCTATGATGACCCTGCAAAGGCCACCGATATAATGAGCTTCATCCTCCATGGAATCTATGCTCACGACGACGACACCCAATGTCTTACGTTTGAAGCCGGAATCACCAAGCTCGGCGATGGCTGTGACCTGACCAAGGGACGTACAATCATCCCCTTCCAGAAGGGCAAGGTCGACATTCATTCAGTGAGCGCCATGGCTATACGAGACGTAATAGTCGATAAGGGACAAGAGAAGCCGCTGCGGATTACAGTTGCCATGGACAATCCCGCGGGTGTATTTCAAGTTCAAGCAGTGTTAGAGAAGAAGATCTCCACTTCGGGCCTAGGCGACCACATCAAGATTGATGTCTTGGTCAACGGTGACCGTCTCATTCTAACACAGGTCAAGAGGCTCTTTAGAGTCCAGATAGAAGACTCTCCTGAAACAATCAGTGTCCAAGAGAAGTGATGGTAGCCCCGCCAGGATTTGAACCTGGGTCTGTGAGGCCAAAACCCACAATGCTTGACCGCTACACCACGGGGCTACATTTCCTGTGGCGAAGAAGCGATAATTCTCAGCTTTCTGCCATCAAGCCAAAGGGAATTCCCTTTTCAAGGATTTCGGATGGTATACGCTCACGCCACCTCTTGAGGAAATCATCCTCAGCCTTTCTCTGCGTTCCGGTCATCCTCAAATCGTCTGGAAGCATGCAGGGAATCCCGCCGATAACCGGGTACCATCGATTGCAGTTGGTGCAAGTTATGAGCGCCTCGTCAATCTCTTCGAATTCTTTGCCATCCACTTGTCCGGTGTGTCTCTCAAAGACCTCAAGATGGAGCTCACTTCTGCACTCCTTCACTGGGCAAATGAGTATCTCCATCAACCATGGCTTCATTGCTCACAACTCCTATGTGAAGGTCACTCAAAAGAACACTCCATAAAAACATTCGCGAAGTCCGCTGACTTCAAATCGAGGGGAAAGCCTCTTTTGTCGATTGGTTGGAGCTGTAGCAACGCTACTGGTCGGTGATACATCCAATGGAACACACACATCCTTGGCTTCCCATGACGAAAGACCTCGAGAAAGCAATGTTGAAATCAACTGGAAGAGAGAACCTGAAAGAGCTATTCTCTAACATCCCTGACCAGTTCAGATTGAAGCGTGATCTGGATCTTCCAGAGTCACACACCGAGCTCGAGGTAACTAAGAGGATTCAGAACCTCGCTAGCAAGAACAAGGGCGCAGACAGTGGAAGAGTGTTTCTGGGCGCAGGAGTAGGTTTGCATTACATTCCTTCAGTGGTTCCTGCTCTAGCTGGACGCTCGGAGTTTGTCACGTCATACACAAGCTATCAACCAGAAATCAGTCAAGGAATGCTCCAGACCCTATTTGAGTATCAGAGCCTGATGGCTGAACTACTCGCTGTAGATGTCGTAAACAGCAGTATGTATGACCTAGCAAGTGGCTTAGCTGAGGCCATTCTGATGTGCGTCCGTGTCAAGAAGCGCACAAAGTTCCTTGTACCCACAACGATGAATCCCTCCCATTGGCAGGTAATCAGCACTTACACGGAACCTCTGGGCATTGAGGTTGAGAGAGTGGATTATGATCGAAGTACTGGTCTGCTTTCGATATCTGACCTTGAGTCACGTCTGAATGACCAAATCGCGGGCATATACATCGAGAACCCAAGCTATCTCGGCTTCATCGAATCTCAGGTAGACAGAATCAGCGAGCTGGTCCATGGAATTGGTGCTCTACTAGTAGCCGGTGTCGACATCTTGTCACTTGGCATCATGAAGCCACCTGGACACTACGGTGCTGACATAGTAGTGGCTGAGGGACAACCTCTTGGAACTCCAGTGTCATTCGGGGGTCCGCTTCTTGGCGTGTTTGGGTGTACCGGTGACATGAAGCTAGTCAGACAGCTACCAGGCCGACTTGTAGGCATGACAAGAACTTCAGAGGAGCCCTATGAGCGGGGCTTCGTACTGACTCTAAGCCCCCGCGAACAACACATACGGAGAGAGAAGGCTACAAGCAATATCTGCTCTAATCAAGCACTAGTCGCAGTCACAGCTGCAGTATATACGTCTGTCATGGGGGCGGCTGGAGTGAGGCGACTCGGCGAGAATGTCGCCTACAATTCTCATTATGCGGCAGATAGACTAGACGCGATACCAACTGTTAAGGCTCCGGCTCTCAAGGCGCCCTTCTGGAATGAGTTCGTGGTTAAGTTCGAGAACGGCATATCTGCTCAGCACGTTCACGACGAACTCCTGAAACGTGGCCTCCATGGGGGCAGACTCCTATCCGAAGAGTTCCCGGAGCTGGGAGAGGCAATGCTCCTGTGCGTGACCGAACTTCACTCTAAGGAGGTCATAGACGAATTAGTGAGTGCGACTGAAGAGATTGTTATGAGCGGAGGTGATAGCCAATGAGTGGCTTCCGCCAAGCCAAGTGGAGAGAACCTCTGCTATTCGAGATGTCTGTTGCGGGACGGATAAGTCACAAGCTCCCCCAAGTTGACAAAGAAATCAGAAAGATTGCCGGTTCAATAGAATCGATGATTCCCACAGAGATGATTCGTGCTCAGCCACCATCACTCCCCGAAGTCTCAGAGCTTCAGATAATTCGTCACTTCACTCGCCTATCTCAGATGAACTTCTCAGTCTCATCAGGCACCTACCCACTCGGAAGCTGCACCATGAAATACAACCCCATGATCAATGACTGGGCAGCCAACATTAGTGGGTTTTCTTGGTTACATCCACTTCAAGACGTGTCCACCAGCCAAGGGGCTTTGGAGTTGCTCTGGGAGCTGGAACGATGGCTGGCAGAGATTACTGGGATGGAAGCGGTGACCCTTCAGCCTGCCGCTGGAGCACAGGGTGAATATACAGGTGTGATGGTAATCCGTAAGTATCACGAATATGTCACGCAAGAATGCGAGCAGAGAAACGAGATGCTGATTCCCGATGCTGCGCATGGCACAAATCCTGCTTCTGCTGCAATGGCTGGCTACAAGGTTGTTGTATTGCCATCAAGTGCCGATGGTCTAGTAGATCTTGATGCATTACGGGCGGCAGCAGGGTCACGTACCGCTGGCCTGATGCTAACCAATCCCAACACAATTGGCGTCTTTGAGAAGGACATAGGAGAGATTGCTGAGATTGTACATGATGCCGGCGGCCTTCTCTACTACGATGGGGCCAACCTGAATGCAATCATGGGAATCACACGTCCTGGCGACATGGGTTTTGATGTTGTGCACATGAATCTTCACAAGTCCTTCTCAACTCCACACGGGGGAGGAGGGCCAGGTGCTGGAGCAGTGGGTGTGAAGAAGAATCTTGAAGAGTTCTTGCCAACACCAAGGATAGTAAGGAATGAAGATGGGTCCTTTGACCTCGACGACAACCTCCCCCGTTCGATTGGAAGAGTACACGGCTTCTATGGCAACTTCGGAGTACTCGTCAGGGCCTATTCATATATCTACTCTCTTGGAAAACAGGGAATGCGTGCCGTTGCCGAGAATGCAGTCCTTAACGCCAACTATGTTGCACATCACGTTAGTCGAATTCGCGGGTTCACCTTGCCATACTCCAAGGATGCACCTCGAATGCATGAATGTGTCATCTCTGCTGAGGAGCTCAAGGAGGAAACCGGTGTGACTGCTATGGACGTGGCCAAGCGTCTTCTTGATTTTGGAGTTCATGCCCCAACTGTCTACTTTCCACTGATAGTCCCAGAGGCTCTCATGATTGAGCCCACTGAAACCGAGTCGAAACAGGACCTTGATCTCTTCATCTCCGCTTTGGAACAAATCTCAAGAGAGGCATATGAAACTCCTGAGAAGGTCAAAGGAGCACCACATATGACCGCTGTTTCACGACTAGATGAGTATCGAGCCGCACACCCGAAGACGCTGACCCTGTCATGGCGCATGTTTCAAAAGCAAAGCGAGGATATTGAGAACTGAGCATAGGTACGATAGCTCGGCAGTCAAATGATACCCTCTACGCACACTGAGGTCTAGAAAGATGATGTTTGAGAAGATGGCCGGACGTCATAAGATATACCTTCACGCTGAGTCCATTGGGAACGACCTATTGCTGGCGGTCTATGGTGGTGATGAACACCACATTGGTGGAGTGTCTGTCGCCTATCCAACGCGAAGTCACTACAGGAACGCGACCACGACTAGTGTGAACAGCATCACTCTTCCGGGTCACAAAGACTACATTGTTGCGAATTCTACGGCCGAGCGAATCTGCAGGACCCTCGAGAAACCCGTGGTTGTGACAGTTGGAATCCACTATGACGCTGCTACAACCGATGAGATAAGTGAAATAATCCAAGTCGTGGATGAGCTTGTGAGTGAGGTCATTTCGTACTATCAAAATGCTGAATAGTCCATCCGGGATGGCTCCAATGGGTTCTTGATGTGCTTGTGAGCTTCAAGTCTTTCGGTCCAATCCGCAGGGCTCTAACGAATCATGTGTTGGAAATAGAAGTCCCTGATGATTCCACTGTAAGACTGGTGATAGATAGAATCGTGGAGATCGGTGGAGATGAGGTCCGGCGTCTGATTATGGAGGGCGACAGGATTAGCGGCAACCTGATAGTGATGCTCAACAAGAAGGATGTGTCAACGCTAGAAGGGGAAAACACTCCAGTACACGAGAACGACGAAGTGGCTGTGCTTCCACACGTTCAGGGGGGTAGTCCGAATCTTGGAAACAATTCGCTTCTATCTTGAAACATACGGATGCTCTCTGAACAAGTCCGATTCTGATATCATCGTAGGCCACCTCGCTTCACTGGGAGCAGAGCGGGTCGAGGATTCTGACAATGCCAATGTCCTCATCTTGAACACCTGTGGTGTCAAAGAGCCAACAGAAGACCGCATTGTACACCGACTTGAAACGCTTTCTGGGGGTACAGTGCCTGTCGTGATTACTGGCTGTCTTCCACGAATCTCCCTCGACCGAATCAAGACTGTGATTCCGGATTTCGCTGCAGTTTTAGGTCCTCAATCGATTGAGTCACTCGGTCCGATTGTAGAACGCGTGTTTCATGGTGAGCGTAGCATAGTTAACCTCGAGTCCGATTCTGGATCGAAGCTCCGCTTATTTGAAGGTCCACCAAACAGCGTAATCTGCACTGTCCCGATATGCGAGGGGTGCTTAGGGAGCTGTGCATACTGTGCGGTACGCTTTGCCAGAGGGGAAGTGCGTAGTCACAGCATCTCTGAGATACGTGACGTTGTCGAGAGGTGTGTTCATCTCGGTTACCGGGAGATTCGATTGACCTCCCAAGATGCGGGTGTCTTTGGACATGATACTGGCGAAGACCTTGTCAAACTGCTAGCAACGCTAGACGGTATTGACGGCGCACATATGTACCGACTTGGAATGTTCAATCCGAACTTGGTTCTTGAATCGATTGACGATATTGTAGAAGTCATGACCTCTGACCACTACTTCAAGTTCTTCCACGTTCCTCTGCAGTCCGGCAGCGACCGCATACTGGAGAGCATGGCACGCCAGTATACAGTGGACCAGTGGAGACTGATTACAGGGATGATACGAAAGAGAATCCCACGAGCGACAATTGCCACAGATATCATCGTAGGATTCCCTGGGGAGTCCAATGATGACTTCGAATTGACACTAGAGCTTCTAGAGAGTATCCGACCAAGTGTGGTCAACATCTCCAAGTACGGCGACCGGCCTGGAACGCGTGCCTCGAAATCTACAGAGAAGGTCGATACGTCCATCAAGAAGGCACGAAGTCGACAACTCTCTGACTCTGTCCACCAAATGGTTACTCAAGAGAATGAAACGTGGATTGGCTGGTCTGGCAGAGTGATTGTCACAGAGCCCGGACCAAAGGGCGGAACAGTCTGCAGAAACTCGGCCTACAAACCAATAGTTGTCCATGAAGACTTGAAATTCGGAACCATTGTCCAAGTGGAAGTAGTATCTGCTCACAGGACCCATCTTGCTGCTCAGAAATGCCGTGACTGAATCGTTATGTCGATGATCTTGCCGGTTTGGGCACTTCTTCTTGCCGCCTCGACCACCTCAAGTGCGGCAATGCCATCTTCTAGGCCTACCTTGGGCTTGTCACCCGTTTCTATGCAGTGAAGGAAGTCGGTAATCACCTGCTGGACCGGCTCTCCATAGACCTTGATAGTGGCACCACGTTCAGGAAGACTGAGCGTTCGACTGTCTGCGGAAGGGGCCTGATCCAAGTCCTGAACCTTGATTATCTGCCCAAACAGGTCCAGTGTCAGAGTGCCCTTGGTTCCCGAAACGTCCATGCTCCGTTTCCTACCCACATACTGTCTTGACAGATGGAAGAAGTGCTGAGCGCCAGATTTGAAGGTAATCATGAGGGTGCCTGCGTTCATCACGTCATTCTTTGTGCTGCCCTGCGCGTACAACCTGGCTTGTCCACTACTTATGCGACTCATGATGTCGAAGTCATGTACTCCTATATCCTCGAATACGTCGCCAAGGGCTGGTATTCTGGAAGGTTGTACAAACCCTCGTCTGTCATGGATAATCATCTGAGGAGTGCCAACCGCACCCTCTCTGATCAGATTCAGTGCACGTTCCACCACAGGATTGTAGATCTCAGAATGACCCACGAGTGTGACTATTCCTTTCTTCTGAAGCAGGGCTGCGACCTTCTGCGAATCCTTGAGAGTCCTAGCCATGGGTTTCTCAATCAGGATCCCTCGTATCTCCTCGTTGTTGTTGGCAATTCTCTCTACAATGCATGCGTGGGTCTCAGTGGGCGTAGACACTACCACTCCATCAATCCTTGCTTGTTCTATCATTGACTGGAAATCATCAAATGCCTCTACATCGTACATTTGCGCTACTTCTTTGGCTGTTTCAAAGTCTGTGTCTGCGACACCTGCAAGTGCACGCATACCACTCAGGATTCGAGCATGGATTCTCCCCATGTTTCCTGTACCAATGATGCCTATCCTTGGCGTTGTCGTGTTTGCCCACTCCTATGATACAACTTTCATTGGGAACCCGCTTTATAGGTTATTCTTGGCTGCTCGTGAGTAGTTTGCCGTAGAGCCCAAGAACTTCGGCACGATTCTTGCACCTGGAAGGCGTGTTTCTGTCACAGATAAGCCCTAGGCCCTTATATCCCTCGGACGACACTTAGGGCCGGTTAAGTAGTCTGAATAGACCTACGGGGTTCCTCCAGGGCACTCGAAGCAGGTCCCTGTCACTCTATCTGCTCCCCGCTGAATGCGAAGACGCCCCTCTCCCACGAGCGCCCTCTCTTTCTGGAACCCCCCTCTTCCAAGGACTGAATACGGCTGACTCACTGACAGTAGTGAAGATGGTGCGGAGGGCGAGATTCGGGAATTCTTCATAATAGTTCAAATACTAAGCCTATCTACTGAACAGTATGGATACCCCGGAAGTCTTCTTGAG
>SMTZ1_10000169_pt1 | contig 71758 bp, 64 predicted proteins | sample DeeMarSWOR136_30_FD_25667 | JGI IMG/M metagenome (IMG submission 25667) | reverse complement strand
AGTTACCAAGGCCTTGACACAAGATATTGTATCTTCCCCTGCCCACTAACCTGCTCCCCCGGTTCCCAAAGATGACCGGTGAGCACACTCCCATTAAAAGTCACCCAGTTTTTGTAGCAGCACCCGCAGCCTAACATCCCCGGGCAATAAAATACGTGCTACCATTGAGGAAAATGGGGTAGGATTTGTGAAGCCATATATCGATCAGGCTCTTAAGGTGGGTGCCAGGGGATATGTTCTAAGGGACCCTGGTGTAGAAAATCAGTAGAAAAACGGTAGAAAAGCACAGGGCAAACATTGTCCGTAAAACAGGGTTTCAGGGTCAGGCAGGGCTGACCAGATATGCTGCATTAGGTATTGTCCCCTACCAGAGATAGGGAATAATTACAAAATAAGACCATCCCCATTCATAAATGGGTGTGGTCTCTCTGTCTTTGAGTAAAGTACCTGATTGAACCTAGCTCTCTAAGTCACTAAATTCTAAAGGAAAGAAGAATACCTTAGAAACAAAACAATAGGAGGAGAAAATGAGAATAAGAGATTTTATGAGTACCAATGTGGTAAGTGCTGACGAGAATACCTCAATCCACGATGCCAAAAAGATAATGGATGCCCATAAGATCAGAAGACTGCCGGTGATGAAAAAGGATAAACTGGTAGGCCTGGTCACCAAGCACATGCTTCTCGAGGCATCCCCTTCGCCTGCTACCTCTCTGAGCATTCATGAGTTGCACTATCTTTTGGCTAAAATGACCGTCAAAGATATCATGGTCAAGAACCCCTATACTATCTCTCCTGATATGCCACCCGAAGAGGCCCTGCAATTGGGACAAGAAATGGGCTATGGTGCCTTTCCGGTAGTGGAAGGTGGAAGACTCGTTGGGGTTGTTACCGAATCAGATATTGTGAGGCTCATGACAAGGGTTTTGGGGGTACGAGGAAAGGGCAAGAGGATAGATATAAAGGCCTCTAAGGACTTTGGTAATATGCAGAGGATCATGAAGACCCTTGATGGGCATAAAACGGTCTTGTTGAGTATGATGACCATCCCACCTGAGGAGGGGGAAGAGGGCTGGCTGGTAGTCCTACGTTTAAAGAGCGAGGATGCTGAACCCATAGTCAAAGAGCTCAAGTCCTCAGGTTTCAATGTCACCTATGTGGGTTAGGAATTGAGGAATTGCCAATTGCGAATGGAGGGATTTCTAGAGGAGCAGATCGGCTCTCTTACATGATCCCAGAGACGCTGGCTTGTTTTTGTTTCCAAGCTCAGCCGCCGTACCAGATATTTGCGCTTCCATTAGACGTTTACATGAGCTAAGATTATGTCAACCTTTTCAACACTCCTCAAAGTCTTTCTCGGGGACTGCGGATAGGTTTCGCTGGTTTTTATAAGAGACTAATCTTTTTTGTTAGCTTCTTCGTAGCATTATTGTAGAATAGTAAGAAAAGGGAAAGGAGAAAGCCCATGATTCCTAAGATTCAAAAAATTCTTTATGCTACCGATCTTTCGGAAAATTCTGCCTATGCATTTCGCTATGCCATAAACTCTGCAAAAAAGCACAATGCTGACATCGTCATTCTACACGTTCTAGAGAAAATCCCGCCGTTTGCCCGTGCTCTGGTGGATTCCCACCTGGGTGAAGCGCAACGCAGGAAGATTTTTGATGAAAAGGTAACCCACACGATGGATCGAATTAGAGAGCGATTAAGGGTATTTTCTGATCGGGAACTCAAGGATGATCCTGAGTGCGCTGATAAGGTCGTAGCCATAGAGGTTTGCGAGGGGTACCCGACGGAGGAGATACTAAAAAAGGCAGATGATTTAAACTGCGATGCAATCGTCATGGGGACGCATGGAAAGGGGATCCTCAGCCATACGTTTTTGGGAAGTGTGGCTGAGAGGGTCCTGCGACGAGTTAGAAAGCCTGTCTTTATCATCCCTTTACCTGGAGGAGAGATTGACATCACATTCCACGATATTTAGAGGCCCTTTTATTCTAACTTTCTCATATGCTTTCTGGCTCCCTTGCCTGTCCCAATTGTGGGGAGTTAATCTATGCGGTCTACCACTCTTGAGTAATATGTTGAGGATTAATTACCCTTCATTTTCAGAACCGGCAAGGTCTCACTTGACTGGGCGCGCCTGTAGTCCTGGGCCTCAGGGGAGTATAGCCTGGTAAATCCCGAGGTCAGTATCTTGTGGGGTATTTGTATGGGGGATGTATTTCAGTTTTTATCCAGCGCCTCGTTGGAGAAGCTGACAGGACGGAAGGCCAACAATCTGGAAGAGTTACTTGGTCTCATAAGGAGTTGCCCAGAGTCATCTATCTTTTACCACACATTCTCTGCTTTTATGAAAATGCGAGATGTTCAGCTGCCCTATGACAGCGATTTTGCCATATGGGCTGACCTTAGGCTTAATGAAAAGGCCCTGGCAGAAAGATTGATGGCTATTGATCTGAGAGAATATAATACGATCAAGAGCTTAAGGGCACGCCTTATTGAGATCATCGAAAGTCACAGAAAGCAAGTACCGGAGTCCTGTGAAAAAATAGCATCTGAGCCCTTCTATTTATACGATATAATGAGGGTCGTATACCTCACCGATAGATTTGCCTACGATCTCAGGTCCTTTCGTGATATACTTAAAAACATCAGTATATATTCCATCTACTTTCATTTCATCGAATCACGATTACACACGGAGCTTCATGCCAATGATTTCTCTACCTGGATAGAAGGGAGTCTAAATATGGCTGACTTAGCACACAGGATCAGGGATATAGACATCAGTGTTTATACTATTGAAGGACTCAGGTCACGAATCATTCAGTTGATTGATGAATATCTAAAAGGTGGGAACCATTGAATCAGTTGAGCTCAGATACTTGAGACTCATGAATGATGAATCAGGAGACAAAAGATGACCACACCCACCTTATGGGATTATAGGGAGGTGGTGGGACCTGACATTATTGAAGAACTAACCATCCTTGCCTCTCATGTGGGCAGCCGGTCTATCAAGATGATAAACTCGACATCCGTAGGTGGAGGGGTGGCTGAAATGCTCCGTCGCATCGTGCCCCTTCTCAACGAAATGGGAATCCATACTGAATGGGAAGTGATCAGAGCCGAGGATGAGTTTTTTGGAATTACCAAGGCCTTCCATAATGCATTGCAAGGAAATCAGGCCCATTTTCAGAAAGATGCATTTGAGATTTATCTGGCCTGGAATGAAAAGAATGCCAGCGAGATGGATTTTGATGCTGATCTCGTTGTTATTCATGACCCGCAGCCCGCTGCCTTAATCCACTGGAACCAGTACCGGAAAAACAGATGGATATGGAGATGTCATATCGACTTATCAAGCCCTAACCAGCAACTCTGGGAATTTCTCAGGCCATACATAGAAAAGTACGATGCGGCTATCTTTTCCTCGGCCCTTTTTTCTCCAGAGCTCAACATTTCCCAATACCGCTTTTACCCAGCCATAGACCCTTTAGATGATAAAAATAGAGAATTGGATGTTTCCTTCGTGGAAAGTGTTTTTGAAAAATATGGCATCCCCACCGACAAACCTCTCGTGACACAGATTTCACGGTATGATCCATGGAAAGATCCAGTCGGCGTAGTGCAAGCCTTTAAAATGGCGCGGAAGTACGTAGACTGTCGACTGCTTCTTGTAGGGGATAAGGCGGCAGATGACCCCGAATCTGACAAGATTTTAGCAGAGGTAAGGGCTGAGGCAGGTAATAGTGCGGAGATTCATATCCTCTTGTTTAGCCCCTCTATTGCAACAGAGATCAATGCCTTTCAGCGCGCATCGGACATTATTATGCAAAAATCCCTCAGGGAAGGATTTGCTTTGACCGTCTCTGAGGCACTCTGGAAAAGCCGACCCGTGATAGGGGGTGCTGCAGGAGGTATACCTACTCAGATCATTGATGGCTATACAGGGCTATTGGTCCATTCGGTTGAAGGGGCCAGCCTGGCGATTCGCTCGCTGCTGAATCAGCCGGATTTTGCCAAAAGATTGGGAGAAAGTGGCCATCAACGTGTTAAGGACGAATTTCTTATCACCAAAAACTTGAAAAGATATCTTTTATTGCTTCTCGCCTTGGATAGGCCACAAGAACAAGCAATCTTTCTAACCTAAGGTAATTTTGGTTAAATGAAAATGGGATATAGCATGAAAATCTTGAATCCGGAAATAGATCTTCAAGCCTTTTATAGGCAGATGAGGGAGGGTTCTCAAAAAGCGATCCTTCTCGACTACGATGGCACCATTGCCCCTTTTCACGTCGAATCTGATAAGGCGCACCTTTATCCGGGCGTGCGTGAGCTGCTCAATAGGATCATGGAATTGAAGGATATCCGTTTGGTTATTATTAGTGGAAGGTGGATAAAGGATCTAATGCCCTTATTGCAACTTGACGGACACCCGGAGATATGGGGTTCCCATGGATTAGAGCGATTAAGAATGGATGGATCTTATGAGCTCACCTCAATGGATGAAAAGGCATTAAATGGATTGGTGACGGCAGATGAGTTGGTGGATGCGATCGGGTATTCAGATCGGTGTGAGAAAAAACCAGGCAGTCTTGCAATCCACTGGCGAGGATTAGAGGAGTACAGAATCAATGAAATAAGAGATCGGGTGGAGCCAAGATGGTCACTCATCGCGGAAGGGTGGGGGCTAAGCTTACAGGAGTTTGACGGCGGCTTAGAGCTTCGCGTCCCTGGGCAAAATAAGGGAGATGCAGTAGAAACAATTCTTGAAGAGATGGAGAAGGACTCGGTTGTCGCTTACTTAGGCGATGATCTGACTGATGAGGACGCATTCAGGTCTATTAAGGGTAAAGGAATAGGGGTACTGGTTCGTGAAGAACTACGGCCAACGTTAGCCGATGTCTGGATTAAACCCCCTGCGGAACTCCTAGCATTTCTTTCAAGCTGGTTACCTCAAAGAGAGAAGGTATAGTGTTGCCAAATGGACTCTCGCCCCGCTCATATCCCGGCAAATATCAAGAGACAAATACTATAAGGACTCATAGGAGATGCGTGATTTAATCATTGTCTCAAATAGGGGACCGTTTAGTTTTTCAGAAGACTTACTAAGAGAAGCTGAGGCATGCCTAAAGAACATGGGTCGTCCCAAGGTCCTGGAATTTGGAGGGGGAGGCCTTGTTCAGGCTATGGCAGGACTTTTGAAATCGGGAAAATGGGACTCCACATGGCTTGGTGCTTCTATGGGCGATCGGGATATGGATGTTGCAAGAGGGCACTACAACCGATTGTTCAAAAGGATGAAAAAAGAGAAATATGCACCGGAGTTCTTTCCTCATATAGAGATTAGCCCTGATACCAGAATGCATTTCCGATATAAAGAATATGATTTTTACATGAGGTTTGTCTTTTTCGACACCAAACATATGCATAGCTACTACAATAAATTCGCCAATGGGTTTCTATGGCCCCTTATGCACCTTACCAGACCACCCCTTTTTTACAAAAATGCAAGAGCATTTCCCAGGCCTCAATTCGAGAAAAATGATTTTGTTCAGTACACGAGCAGCGGTGTGACATTTGCCAATACAATCATTGATGAAATTCACAAAAGCAAGGGGTTTCGGGAAAAAAAGGATAACATTGTGGTATGGAATCAAGATTATCACCTCATGCAGATAGCCGAGGTATTTAAAGCACTCCTCTTGGAAGAGGGAATCCCGGAAGAAGAAAAAAAGAGAATACACGTGGGACACTTCATGCATACCCCTTTCTTCAATATTCATGAAATCCAGGGCCTTATCAGAGTGGATAAGAGGGCCTGGGTTAAAGCCCAAATTTACGACCCCTTTGTTGAAAGCATTGAAACTGCATTACAAAAATTGACCTGGGGCATGCTTTCCAATGATTTCATCGGTTTTCATACTAAAGAGTACTGCGATAATTACCTGGAAGCTCTAGAAGAATGGTTTCCCGTGGATATAAACATAGCAGGCCATTTCTATGAAATAACTTATCAAGACCGTGTTACGACGATCGGCGCCTTTCCAATTGGTTTAGACGTGGACAAGATTCTCTCTGAAGTGTCAGAGAGAAAAACTCTGAAATATAAACTGGGCAGAGAAAGCCTATATGGGAAAATAAACAATGACAGAAAGAATGGAAGATACATCTTTGGGGGTCTGGAGAGGTGCGACTACACGAAGGGTCTTATTGAGAGGCTAGGTATATTTTACCATGCCCTCAATAGGCTAAGGAGTTTAAAGAAAGATGCCCGCTTCTACCAAATATCGGCCCCGAGCAGGTCTGATAGTTCAGGCTATCAAGATCTCCATAATGTTTTGGGACAGGAAGTTGTGAAAATGAACATGAAACTGGAGGGGACACCAATTGTCCATACGGACAAGGCCATATCTGCTCCACAAAATTACAGGTTTATGAAAGAGATAGATGTAATGTTCGTAACTCCTCTTGAAGATGGTATGAACCTTGTGGCCTTTGAATACATACTCACGCAAAAATACAAAAACCCTGAAGACCGAGGGATACTTGTTCTGAGCACAAGTGGCGCTTCAAGAGTGCTCAAGCAAAAGGGTTTTGGTGAAAAAGACGGGATTGTTTACATTAACCCAATGAGGCCAAAAAATGCAGGAGAAAAGGCTGTAGAGGCATTAGAAAAAGGACGACATCTCTCAGAACGAGTTATTAACTATGTTGAAAAAGAACGTAGGGTAGATGACTGGGCAGAAAACAATATTTACGCTATTTTAAATTGTAGAAAGGTTCCGTGAGGCTTTCTGTATAATCTTGTCTATTGCCAACCTTTCTCGCTATGATACCTGACTCAGATCACCTTCGAAAACTCAAGATTCAATGATATATGATATATAACTCTGCCCAACTGAAAAACTCTCACCTACATTAATCCGTAGTTCTGTGGGAGTAACGGTTAGTGCTACTAAGTAATAGGCCAATTTTCCTTAATTACCCCTAAATCTCGATTCTGGCGCTCGATCACGAAAAATGAATAGCGGAGTATAGCCACGGAGGTAAAAACTGATCCAGGCGCAATTTGACGCTCCTGGCATCCATGCCCGGCACTATGTTGGATTAAAAAATTCACCATTACCATACCTAATCAACCCCTATCATATCAACTCTATCGCACCTCGCTTGAACCACAATTAGCCCCGTTCATTCCCGTCTGATTCCTCTCATAACCACCTGAATTACCTGACTTCCCTATAACCAGAAGGTGATAGTGTATTTAGCAACTCTCAGAAAAACCCGTGTCACCTATGAGCTAAACCCAATACAGCTTATATTTTAGGGTGCCTTGTAAATCCGTGAGATCTACTCCTGTTGGCACCGTTATTGCTAATAAATATAGATAAAGTAGGCAGAACCTTTATCGGAACAGGCAGGAAATTCAGCCCTTATTTGATAGGTAAGTCTATATATGTACCATTGTTTAATTCGCTTAGTATTCTTATAAACAAGCACTGGAGGCCAAATTGCATCATAATCATGGAAAAGAAATGAGAGAGGAAAATCTTCGGATATCACGGAATCTGTTTTTGGAGAGAAGATCTGGACCTAGAAAACAGGTCGATCAATATTATAACGTGGAATTTTTAGTTGATGGAGTCGATGTTACCCATCAAGTTAAGATCTGGAACAAGGCGACAAAGTCGATATTCCTTGTAGTCAAGGAGAATTCAGATATTTTGCCTCGGTTGAAGGTGGGGGAGACATTGAAGATGATACACTGTCCCATACACTCAGTTTATCTCTTTGTGTATGTGGAGGCAGTGGTTCGACATATCACCAAAGAAGATCAAGGACAATTAAAAGATCATTACCTTGTAGACCTGGAGATATTGAAAAGCCAAGCTCACAAGAAACTCCTTCGGCCTAGTCGTTCTCACATGAGTCAAGCGCTCTGCTGTAATGCGTTATAGCGACCAGCGCTTCCAAGTGCCCTGTAAACCTCGCTCCATTTCCACAACCTTAGAAGTAGTGCCTTTATCACATCCTTAGCAAAGCCGTTGCATGGCCTCATCCTGGTGGCAAAAGAAGATCGTAAACAGTGCAGATGTCTTGACCAGGATGAAAGGCAACGTCTACTTAGTGCTTGCATTGATGCCCCTACAAGGGATATTATTGAAACAGTCCTTCATGCCGGAATGAGGCCATGACCATGTGGTATGCTTACTAAGGGCAGGGGCAAAAAAAAGCGGTCAACCTTCCAGATGGACTGACCGCCTCAGCAGATGGTAACTGTCACAATTCCAAAATCGTCTATGGCAGCTAATAGCTGACCTTTTAATTTTACTGGTCGGGACGGCGAGATTTGAACTCGCGACCCCCTGAACCCCATTCAGGTGCGCTCCCAGACTGCGCCACGTCCCGATTCTACATTGGGTTTACATTGTGTTCTATTTGGTATAGATTTTTCTGGTCTTTCTTTTAACACCTGTGCCTCTTGGTGTCAAGAGGGTTTTCTTAGAAGCGTCATATCTATGAGCCGGGTTGATTGTATAAGCGATCGGAATATAAGGATAATTTCCGCCTATGTGGAAAGTCTACTTGGTGATCCAGCTCATCTTTTTGACGGGATACAATTTCCAGAAGATAGGTATAAATCTGCCAAAGACTATTTGACTGATGAGGATGAGTGGACTACCTATGAGGTCTTTCAAAAGATCTTTCGGGGGGCCAAGGATCTTGTTGGTGACCCCGATTTCTATTTCAATTGTGGTAGCTCTTCTGCCACACTCCAGTCATGGGGAAGATTTGGTTATTTTATTCAGCTTTTTTCAAGTCCAAATGATGGGATCAGGCGACTTCCCTTCTTTAACAAAAACTTTAACGATACCAAGGACATTAATATCATCAAGCCCCCAACCTATGATAAGGAACTCAAAAAAATACATACCCTTATAAGGGTTCAGTTCCATGAAGACCATGATCCCAACAAGGACTATATTGGTGATCCATTTCTAAAAGGAATCATATCTTCTATACCTACTATCTGGGGCCTTTCTCCAGCGATTATCAAACAATCCCTCAATGAATACGATCCGGAGATCTTGTTTAACGAAGAAGAGGAATTCCTTCGCTTCAAGCTCGATGCCAGGATGGAGGAGAAAAAACTGACAATCTACTGCCCTGTTGAGAAGAAAAGAAAGGTTGTTGGAAGGAAGGTCTTGCTTGAGCCTGATATTATCGGAGGCAGGAAGGTATTTTTGGGTAGATTCTCTGAGTTACCTGGTGAAGAGGAAAACGAGGAAAAAAAGAGATGCACAGGAATCCTTATTACTGAATCATTAAAGGCAGATAATAGAGATATCTTGGTGGCCGGAGAGATATATAAGGCCCCTTACTTTATCTTGGATATCACCTACGATAGGCTCCACCTTTGGAATAGATTATTTCAACCTTTTCGCAGAAAGGCAAAAGGGGGAGAAACAGCCTCTGGCATGATAGAGACTCTTAATCAACTGAGAGAGGCAATGGTTGCCAAGAATGTGGCCTATAAGGAGTTAGAGAAAGCAAATCTCGCGTTGAGCAAAGCTAAAGAGGATATAGATGGCTATGCCAGAAATCTCGAAGGGATGGTTGGGGAGAGGACAGCTGAGTTATGGGCGGCCAAAGAAGATCTGCTTATTCTCAATAGAGACCTCGAAAAAAAGGTTAATGACCAGGTTGAGGAATTGAGAAGGTACAATGAGTTAAGGAGGTATCTTTCCCCTAATATCACAGATAGAATCCTGTCAGATGGGAACGATCTTAATAAGATTTCCCACAGGAAGCTGATGACCGTGCTCTTCTCAGATATCAGGGGCTTTTCAGATTTAACCGACTCCCTTGAACCGGAGGAAGTTACCGTTCTTCTCAACAACTATTTATCGGAGATGACAAAGCTTATCCACAGGCATGAGGGAACCTTGGACAAGATAATCGGGGATGGGATCATGGTCTTTTTTGGCGATCCAGTTTCAATCCCGGACCATGCCCAGAGGGCAGTTCTTTTGGCAATAGATATGCAAAAGAAGATAGATCAATTAAAGGATGAGTGGTTATCTTACGGGTACGATTTGAACATTGGCATAGGTATAAATACCGGCTATATGACTGTAGGCAATATCGGATCGGAATTCCATAGAGACTATACGGTAATTGGCAATCAGGTAAATGTTGCGGCCAGGTTGGAGTCAATGGCGAAACCGGGTGAGATCTTGATAAGTCAGAGAACGTACAGCAAGGCAAAGGATGTAGCTACTTTTAAAGAGGCAGGCACAGTTCATCTAAAAGGGATACATTCGCCAGTTGCAATATACAGGGTAATATGTAAGTAGTTTCGGCCTGGAGCAGTGGATCCTATGAATGGCGAAGCAAGAGAAAGGGATTGGGAATATTGCCACAGGATTTTGCCAAAGGTGTCAAGGACATTTGCCCTCAATATCACCCAGTTAGAGGGAGATATCTTTAAGACAGTTCTCCTCGGATATCTACTGTTCCGGATAGCAGATACCTTTGAGGATACTGTGTATCAGGATGAGAAGGAGAAGATCGCAGATCTGAAGGATTTCTCGGCAATGTTCAAGGGAGATAAGGACTTGCCTCACCGGTTAAAGTTGTATGAATCTCTCAAATTCAGATGGAAAGAAAACTCTTATGAAAAAGACCTCATAGAAAACGGTCATATGGTCTTACGGTGTTATTTTGATGTACCAGACACTTACAGGAGAATAGTAGACCCTTTGCTGGTAAAGACTTCAGAGGGAATGGCTGAATTCCAAAAGAGAAAGTTAGAGAGTAATAGTAAGATATTTCAGCTCGCAGACATTAAAGAATTGGAGGATTACTGTTACTATGTAGCGGGCATTGTCGGTGTGATGCTCACGAAGCTTTTTTGTCAGAGGAAGAGCATAGGAGAGAGGAGGTCCGAACTGGAGAAATTTCAGATTCATTTTGGTATTGCCCTGCAGCTAATAAATATCATCAAGGATTATAAAAAGGATATAGCGAGGGGGTGGTGTTATATCCCACTGACGGTAACGGAAAGATATCAGATTAAATTAAGTGAGATTGAAGCCTTATCTATCAAACAGAGACAGGGAATGATAAGGGATATGACCCCTCCTATAGTAACTTATCTGGATTCAACCTTAAGATATATAAAAGTGCTCCCTTTGCGAGAGAGATCTATCAGGTTGTTTTGTATTATACCGTTTGTCTTAGGTTATAGAACATTGGTCAAGATAGTGCAGATGGGAGAAAACAAGATATCAAGAGAAGAGGTTGCCTCTATAATGCATGAATCTCACACCTACGCCCAATCAAATAGGTCCTTGGAGGAGGATTATCTGCAGATAAGAAAAGACTATTTTGACAATCATTGCCGTTCCTTATCAGGTGACCACGCCCTTTAAGCTGATTATTTCTCACTGCTCATGGGGTAAATCGGGATATGCGGGCTTTTCTTCAGTTCCGAGGCTCTTCCACCAGCCCACAAAGGCGCTCATATCCCCTCAAATAATCAGATGGAGGGACCCTGTGATTACTTACGATTGTCTTGATTCACCCTGTTTGAGAAGGCTCTGTCCTTCAGGGCGGGGATAAAAAAAGAGATAGATAGTCTGGGGAGGTGTTTAGGACTCCTCGCAGGATTTCTAACGGGATTTACCAGAGAAGTCCATATCAAGCTTAAAGAATTCACCGGGTTTTCCGCGGTCCGGTTTTGGGGAATACGTAATGGGCTCTGTGCCTTTCTTGAATGCCTGAAAGCAGGTTTTCTCTGAGTGGGGGCTGGCTAAGAGGCCGGTTTTGGTATCTATTTTGGCGACAACTACACCCTCAGGGTTTTGAAATGGGATTATGGCTTTTCCTTTGAGAACCTCTGCCATAAAGTAGAGCCAAATAGGGCTCGCAGCCCTTGATCCAGTTTCTCCTTTGCCCATTGGTTTCCTATCATCATAACCGACCCAGACGCCAGTGACCAGTGTAGGGTCGAAACCTAAAAACCATGCATCCCTCAGGTCGTCAGTGGTACCAGTTTTGCCTGTAACCGGTCTTTTCAGCGCTCTAACCCTCCAACCTGTGCCCTCCTTGACCACTGCCTCTAAGAGATCGGTCATTACATAGGCTGTTTCTTGAGAGATTGACTCGGTAGATGAAGGGTGGTTTTCTTCGAGAATCTTTCCATCACTATCAATTATTTTGGTAATAAAGATGGGGTCTACCAGCATACCCCCATTTGCAAAGACTGAGTATGCCTTTGTTAACGCAACAAGGGATATTCCTGAAGAACCGAGGGCCAACGATAGATTGGCACTGAGAGGAGATTCGATCCCTATCCGCCTTGCATAATCAATTGCATAACGAACACCAATCTTTTCTAGAATTTTTATCGTAATGATATTTCGTGATTTTATCAGCCCAGTCCTAAAGAGGGTAGGACCATAGAACTTCTCTTTGTAGTTTTTTGGTTTCCATAGTTTTTCCTCCTCACCAGTAGGGGAGATAAAAGGCGCATCGATAATTACTGAAGAAGGAGTGAATCCCTTATCAAGGGCTGCGGCATAGATGATAGGTTTGAAGGCAGAGCCAGGTTGTCTCCTTGCCTGAATTGCCCTGTTAAACTGGCTTTTGTAGAAATCTAACCCCCCAACCATTGCCTTCACATATCCAGTTTTGGCCTCCAGGCAGAGCAGGGCGGCCTGTGCTTCAGGTGACTGTTCTAACGACAGGATCCAGCCGGGAAACTTCTCGGCTTTCTTGATGATTTTCACCGTGACAATATCTCCTGGGGTTAAAACATCGGCTGGATCTTCCAGTTTGTCCTCATTGTAAGCCTTTTCTGGATCAAGCATTCTTGCCCATTTCATGCCCGAAAGAGGGAGTATTCCTTTTTTGTCCCCGATCCTAATAAGGGTTTCTTTCTTCTTGCTGTCAACCTCTATGACAACCCCCTCAGTAATTACCCCTACTTCCAGGGGGTTTTTGTTTAATCTTTCGATCATTTGCCTGTAGTACTCCGTTTCCATAGCAAAGCAGAGCCTTCCTGTTGGGCCCCTGAATCCCTCTCTCCTATCAAGCTCTTTTAGCCCCATTCTAATGGCATTTTTGGCCGCTGTCTGCATTTTTAGATTAACCGTGGTATAAATCCTTAATCCACCCCTATAGAGGGAATGGCGACCGTATTTTTGCTCGATAACTTGGCGAACATATTCCAAGAAATAAGGGGCCTTTTGAGGGTACTGTTCTTCATTTGGCTGGATCTCTAGCTTTGTTTTCAATGCCTCGTTAAACTGTTCATCGTCTATAGATCCATCGGCCTTCATTCTCTCTAAAACGTATCTTTGCCTCAGTTTGGCCCTGTCAAGATGTTTGACTGGGGAATCCTTGCTTGGGGCTCGAGCGAGACCGGCCAGGAGGGCGGATTCGGCAATGTTTAACTCACTGGCCTTTTTGCCAAAGTAGGCCTGGCTGGCTGCCTCAACACCATATTGGCGATGACCCAGGTATATCTGATTGAGGTAAAGGTAAAGAATCTCCTCTTTAGAGAATTCCCTTTCGATTTGAAGAGCAAGGAGTGCCTCCCGAACCTTCCTTTTATAGGTCCTCGCAGGGTTTTTTAGAAGCAGTGATTTAATAACTTGCTGTGTGATAGTGCTTCCTCCCTGTTCAATTCTGCCCGCCCTAATATTCTTGAAAAATGCCCTGACGATACTCAAAAAATCGATACCCCTGTGCTGAAAAAACCGGGCGTCTTCTGCAGCAATAAAGGCATCAATGACATACTTGGAAATCCCATCTAAGGGTACCAATATCCTCCTTTCATCCCAGAATTGACCAATGATCTCACCATCGTCAGCAAAAACCTTTGTGATGATCGGCGGATTATACTCCTTAAGAGAGCCTACATATGGAAGGTTACTCGACCATAGATACCATAAGCCAATACCTGTTGAGGTGATCAAAAAAAGTATAACAAGGAAGAGAAAGAGGGTTATCTTGATAAATTTTCTCATACAATCAATTTCCTGTCGAGAGACCTATATTGTATTGCCTCGGCTATATGAACCTGATCAATGTCCTGAGATCCGGCAAGATCTGCTATGGTTCTGGAAATCTTAAGAATGCGTGAAAGGGCTCGTGCACTAAGCCCAAATTTCTCCATAGCCATCTCCAACAGCGCGTTGGATTTTTCATCTATCTGACAGAATCTTCTTATTTGCCTGGTATTCATCATGGCATTGGTATGGATCTTTGTCTTACGTAACCTCTTTTCTTGGGTCTTTCTTGCGGCTATAACCCTCTGGTGAATATCAGAAGAACATTGACCCTGGTTGACCCCTGTCAGATCTTTGAAGGGTACAGACGGCACGTCTACATGGATATCGATCCTGTCCATAAGGGGCCCTGATATCCTTGTCCTGTATCTGCGTATTTCCCTATAAGAGCAGGTACACTCCCGCTTTGGGTCACCAAAGAAGCCACATGGACATGGATTCATGGCCCCAACCAAGAGGAAGTTAGCTGGGTAGGTTACTGTCGAGTTCGCCCTGGATATGGTAACTGTGCCAGTTTCCATTGGTTGCCTGAGCACCTCGAGGACATTCTTTTTAAACTCCGGCATTTCATCTAAAAAAAGGACACCGTTATGGGCTAGGCTCACCTCTCCAGGTTTTGGTGTCTGCCCCCCTCCTATCAGACCCGCATCAGATACGGTATGGTGGGGGGCCCTAAAAGGTCTGGCCGTGATCAAACCCTGGGCTTTAGGCATGAGGCCCATAACACTATAAACCTTTGATGTTTCCAGGGATTCCTCAAAGGTAAGGCTCGGTATGATAGTGGAGAGCCGTTGGGCAAGCATGGTCTTTCCTGCACCTGGGGGGCCGATCATCAAGAGATTATGACCACCTGCGGCAGCAATCTCCAAGGCCCTTTTCACGTTTTCCTGGCCACAGACATCACTAAAGTCGATATCGTAATCTCGTTGATCAGCTATATGGTCTCTGTCTACTGTAATTGCCTTTATACATTCCATACCATTCAGGGATTGAACTAACTGAGAGAGTGTATTACTTGGATAGACATCTATCCCTTCCACTACACCTGCTTCCATGGCGTTATCCGAAGGAAGATAAATTCCTTTCAAACCAAGCTCCTTTGCCATTATGGCCATAGAGAGAGCCCCTTTTATGGACCTTATGCTTCCGTCAAGGGATAGCTCACCAATAATGAGGTAACTGGTCAATGCCGAATGGGGAATAAGCCCGGTCGCTGTGAGGATACCTATAGCTATGGGAAGATCAAAGCCACTACCTTCCTTCTTCACATCGGCAGGGGCAAGGTTAACGGTAATCCTGTCCGTGGGAAAATGGTAGCCAGAATTCTTGAGGGCCGCCTTCACCCTGTCTTTACTTTCCCTGACCGCTCCTTCTGCCAGGCCTACAGTGGAAAAGGATGGCAGCCCCCTGGAGATATCTACCTCAACCTCCACTATGTAGGCATCGATGCCTATGACAGAACTGCTATATACGGTGGCGAGCATATTCAAAAAAATAGATATTTTTTATAATACAATAGCTCAATCAAGAATAAAATAAGTATCTCGAAAATTCTACAACTTAATCAAATCAGTGGACTTTTTATGGCATTTCACAGGGCAGGTGATTAGCAAATAAGAATCGCACCCCGATTATGTCTGGCCTCTCCCGCCATAGGGTGATTGGCGAAGCAAACTAATTTCGGAATTAGTATATTGGTTTTCTTACAATAAAATCTTATGATCGTCTTGTAGAAAAGCTTTTTCGCCTTATATTTATGAAAAATAGCTTTACTTTTGGAAAAAATCAAGTTAGAAAATAGGTTTAATTTTTTAGAAGGATTTCACCAATGGCTCGAATTACCATAGAAGACTGTTTAAAGGCTGGTTATAACAAATTTTCCTTGGTACACTTAGCAGCAAAAAGGGTTATTCAGTTCAGGAGGGGGAAAGAACCTCTTCTTTCTACCTCAAACAAGGAGGTAGTAACCGCCTTGAGAGAGATTGCCGCAGGAAAGGTTTGGATGAAACAAGGCAATGTTCTTTCGAGGGAGGAGTTAACAGGGGAGGATCGGACAGGAGATGGTTTAGAAAAAGGTCCTGAAGCCAGTGATAATGGAGAAAATTTAGATGTTTCTCAAAGTGAGGACCTTTCGGATGAAACGTGATAGCCATGGGGAGCAACAGAGATTACTATGAAGTCCTTGGTGTTTCCAAGGATTCCGGTGAGGATGAGATAAAAAAGGCCTACCGGAAGCTTGCCCTTAAATATCATCCTGACAGAAATCCAGGGGATAAAGAGGCTGAAGAAAGGTTTAAAGAGGCCGCAGAGGCCTATGAGGTGTTGAGGGACAGGGAAAAGAGAAGAATCTATGATCTTTACGGTCATGATGGTCTAAGGGGGACGGGTTTTACAGGATTTGGCGGGTTTGAGGATATTTTTTCTGCTTTTGGGGACATATTTGAGGATTTCTTTGGTTTCGGGGGGAGGAGATCAAGGGGAGCAAGAATAAGAAGAGGGGATGACCTTAGATACAATTTGAAGTTGACCCTTGAAGAGGCCTATCGAGGAAAAGAGGAGGAGATCGTTTTTGAGAAATGGGAATCCTGCGATATATGTAGTGGCACTGGGATCACGCCAGGGAGCGAGCCCAGTGTTTGCCCTGACTGCCATGGTAACGGCGAGATTGTCCACTCTCAGGGATTCTTTCAGATCAGAACAACCTGTTCAACATGTAATGGTACAGGTCAGATGATAGTTGACCCATGCAGCAGATGTAAAGGCAAAGGAAAAATAAGGGCTGAAAGGAAGGTCCTGGTAAAGATACCACCGGGTGTGGACACCGGCACACAATTGAGGATGAAGGGAGAGGGAGAGAGTGGAGAAAATGGAGGACCACCTGGAGATCTCTTTGTGGTAATCTATGTTGAGGAGCATGAATTCTTTGATAGGGATGGAGATGATCTTCGATGTCAGGTTACTGTCTCTTTTGTACAGGCAGCCTTAGGGTTTGAGGTTTCTATCCCTGTTTTGGATAATAATGAGGAGAGAAGGATTACTATCCAAGAGGGTACCCAACCAGGGGAGATCATCAGACTGAAAGGTAAGGGTATGCCGAGCTTACGGAGAGGAAGAGGATACGGTGACATCTTTGTTCAGGTTATGGTTAAGATACCTACCAGACTGAGCCAGAGACAGCGGGAGTTACTGACGGAATTTAGCGAGGTTGAGAAGCAGAAGATCGGGGCGAAGACCAGAGATTTGTGGGATAAAATAAGGGGGATGTAGGGCCTAATCTGACTTACATGTGAGGGTTTAGCTGATGGATCAGGAAAACTTAGAGCATTTTAAGGAGCTTCTCCAGAGCCAGCTTGATGAGCTTATTGAAGAGGCTATTAAAACAGTCAATGGTATGACCAATTTGAAGGATAATTTTCCTGACCCGACTGATAGGGCCGCCTTGGAGACAGATAGAAATTTTCTCTTAAGGATACGGGATAGAGAGAGAAAGTTAATTGAAAAGATCAAAGAGGCCCTTGAGAGGATAGAAAACGGGACCTTCGGAATCTGCGAGGTATGCGGCAGAGAGATAGGAGAAGAGAGACTGAAGGCAAGGCCAGTTACTACTCTATGTATTGACTGCAAAAAGAAACAGGAGGCCAGGGAAAAGGCTCGGGGTTTATGAGGGGACCAGGTCGATATGAAAATAGCTTACCTTGATTGCTTCTCCGGTGTAAGCGGTGATATGTTTGCTGGTTCCTTGCTCGATGCTGGCCTGCCTATTGAAAAACTTGAAGGGATCATCTCTGGGCTTAAACTAGAAGGCTACAAGATATCAGCAAGCAAGGAGGGAAGAAATAATATCTTTGGGACAAAATTCTCTGTCTTTTTGCAAGAAGAGGATCAAAAGGCGCGGCGTCTAAAGGAAATAAAAGAGATACTTAAAAGCAGCGGTCTTCCTTCATCAGTTGTTGAAAAATGTATCCTGATCTTTGAAAAGCTGGCAAGGACCGAAGGTGAAATACACAATATTTCACCGCATGAGGTACATTTCCATGAGCTTGGCGCAGTTGATTCTATCATTGATATCGTGTCAGCAGTTGTAGGGATTCATCTCTTGGGTATTGAGAGGCTCTTTGTCTCGCGGATTCCTGTAGGTACCGGAATTATTGAAAGTGCCCACGGAAAAATCCCAGTTCCTTCTCCAGCGACGATGGCACTTTTGAAGCATATCCCAATCTATTATAGCGGTCAGGATGTTGAAATGGTTACTCCTACAGGGGCAGCCTTAATTACCTCACTTTGTTCTTCCTTTGGTCCTATGCCTCCAATGACCGTAGATAGAGTCGGCTACGGGGTAGGGAGTAGAACCCTTGTTGACAGGCCCAATCTTTTACGTATTCTTATTGGAAATGATGTCGATAAACAGAGATCAGAGACAGTGGTAGTCTTGGAATCAAACTTGGATGATATGAACCCGGAATTGTTGGGCTATCTCATGGATAGTCTTTTTGATGCAGGCGCCAAGGATGTTAGTTTCTCCCCCATCCAGATGAAAAAGAATAGGCCCGCTATCCAGCTCCAGGTAGTCGGGGAGCCTGCGGACAAGGAGAGACTCACTGCTATCATATTCAGGGAGTCAACCACATTGGGGGTTCGCTTTAGTTATAGCCAGCGGGCAGTTTTACAACGGGGAGAATTGATGGTTGATTCTCCATGGGGAAAGATGAGGGTTAAAGAGGTCATCAATCAGGATGGAGCAAAGATCCTTTTACCTGAATATGAGGAATGCAGGAGGATAGCAAAAGAGAACAATCTTGCCTTAAGGGATGTTTATGCATGGGCAGCAGCCCTTTCAAAACACCCATAATCTAATATGCTCATAAAACCTATACCAGTTTTTCCATAGTATTCGATTCTTCCAACAGCAATCTTTTTCCGTCTATATCTCTCTGAGAAAACTATTGGAAAAAGCCCTTTGGTACCACGACGATTCCCCTGGGGGTTACCGTAAAATGTTTCCTGTCTTCTTTCGGTTCATAGCCGATCTTAGTATGGTCTGGAATTATGTTATCTTTATCAATGATAGCCTTCTTGATATTACAGTGGCGTCCCACTGTCACATAATCCATGATTACTGATTCCTCAACGGTTGCCCAGCTACGAATAACCGCGTAATAAGAGACCACTGAATTCCTGACAATCCCGCTTGTTATGGAGCCCGGGGCCACAATCGAATTAAGGGCCTTACCTACTCGAAAGCCATCAGACCTCTCAGTGCTAAACACGAATTTTGCAGGTGGAGCTGGTACCTGGTAGGTCTGGATGGGCCACTTGCGGCCATAGAGGTTGAAAGAAGGATTCACCCCAGTCAGATCCATGTTGGCGTTCCAATAGGCATCCAAGGTTCCAACATCCCTCCAGTAGGAAGAATCGTGTGTCCTAGATTCTAACCTGAGCCTTCGCTCACCGTTTTCTAGGGTATCATAGACGTAATCCTCGATCATATTCTGCTGTTGGAAGTGATAGGCATACACCCGCGATTCAGGAATCAAATGGGGAATTATGTCTTTGCCAAAATCGTCCTTATCGATGGATTTGAGTGCATCCAAGAGCGTATCAGTCCTAAATAGGTAAATACCCATGGAGGCAAGCACTCGGCTGGGATCCCCGGGAATGGTCTTTGGATTTTCCTTGGGTTTTTCCTGGAATCCGTGGATATGGTAGTCTTGGTCGATCTCGGCAACACCCATCAGATGGGCCATTTCCTTTCCCAGTTCAAGGAGGGCAATGGTCAGATCTGCATTCTTCTCTAAGTGATACCTGAGGAAAAGGCTGTAGTCCATCTTGTAAATATGATCACCTGATAGGATCAGGACATGGTGTGGTCTTGTTTGCTCAATTAGATAGAGGTTTTGGCGAATGGAATCAGCAGTACCTTGGTACCATTCTCCACTGATCCTCTGCTGCGGCGGCACAATTCTCAGAAAATGCCCGAGCTTCTGATTGAATATATTCCAGCCAGCTTCCAGGTGATCAGTTAGAGACTGAGATTTATATTGGGGAAGAACGATGATCTTGTATAATCCAGAGTTTATGCAATTACTCAGGGTCAGGTCTATAAGCCTGTAGATGCCGCCAAAGGGAACTGCTGGTTTAGCCCTGTCCTGGGTAAGAGGCATGAGCCGTTCGCCTCTGCCGCCGGCCATAATGAAAGTGAGCGTGTTTTTCATGATAGTACTATAAATTTACGTATCTGAATTTCACACATTGAAATTATAGGTCTTTTGTTGCCAATCGACTTATATGCCTGCCCGCCACCTGACCACAATACTTCGCAACGCGAGGCGGGCGGGTCGCTCTCGCCCTGGCCGCCTCGCTCTGCGTAAGAAGAGTTTGAGCTGACAGAAGGAAGTTTTGATGCCCTGAAAATCAGTGCTAAAAACTCACTGTAAGCGCTGCATAAGGACCGGACATATCATAATCAAAGACGACGTCATCCTCATCTATGTCTATGATAAAACTTCTATAACCTCCGTGAATATCCATGAAGGGGAGGGGAGTCCATGATATGTCAGCCATGAGCTCATACATTGTATTTCCTGAATAGCCGATAGCAGTCGCCCTTACTCTGGCCTCGAGGATATCAGCCAGTATTCCTATATGTAGGTTAAGACCAAGCATGGGGATGGGGACGGTGAAGTCTTCTTTTTCGTCAATACCTGTATCTGTGCTTTTCAGGCTAACATCACCATCTAAATATTTGACCTGCAAAACACCACCTAAAGAGACTCCGCCCAGTAGATTTTCCAGATTTAAAAAGTCGTATTGATAGGAGAAATCCATCATCTTATATTCAATTGAGGAGGTTACCGTGTCGCTGAATGAATAGGTTTCCCCCTTGAATATGATATCTCTGGTAAGCGTTTTTCTGCCTGAATAATCAATGTCTGTATAAGTGAAAGAGAGATGATGGTTGCCACCTCCAACAAAAACCTCAACGTATGGATAATTCTCGTCTTCGATTCCAAGGTCCTTTTCAAAATCAATGGTTGTGCCTATTATGCTCGCCTCATCCACTTTTACGGTTCCATCAAGGGAGGGGAACCAATAATAGCCTCTTGCCCCAATCTCAAAAGCCGATGATGCTACCGGTATAAGTAGTATAGCTAGCAACAATGGTAGAAATAGATGTGTTTTTTTCATTAGTTTTCTCCTTTTTTAAAGTTATTCCTTTAAATATACTTTCGCGAGAGGAAGTAACGGTGATCCCTTGAATTGATTTACAAAGTTCCTAAAAATTTCCCTTGACATCTCTTGTTGGCCACTCAGGGCATAGACCCTGCCCAGGGAAAACATAGCCTCTTCCTTAAGGAGACTATTTTCGCCATCAACGACCTTTTTAAGATGGCTTATGGCTGATTGATGATCTCCTTTTGCCTCATATGAAGCAGCAAGACCAAAATGAGCCATGGAACGGTAAACAGGGCCAGATTTATCTCTTTTCAGATAGGTCTGGTAGAGGGATATCGCCTCGTCATATTTCCCCTGACCAAATTTTAGGTAGGCCAACTGGGGTATGGCCAGTGTGGCTATCTTTGTCCACCCATATTTTTTTATGAGTTTGTCAAATTCCGCAACAGATCCTTTGATATTAACTTGGGCAGTTTCAGAGGAAAGATTTGACACCATCTCCTTGTACGCAAGATTGTAAGCAGCCACGGCCTTTTTATTCAGATGCCTGAAATAGAGACCAATGCCAATGACGATTGCAATAATAATCATTACAGATAAGATCGCGTATTGAATCTGTTTTGCATGAGCAGAGGCATACTGGACAACCCTGTGTGAAAGGCTTATAAATTCATCGTCCTTTTTAAGGAGCTCTTTTCTGGTTATCTTCTTTTTGGCCATAATCTCAAACCTGCATCACTTTTCTCAATCTAACGTTACTAACAGATGTGGAACGTTTCTTCAAGAAAAAAGACCTGTGTTTGTTGTGTTTCTTGTGTTTGCCCTGTGATGCTTTTTATCTTGCAGAATTGGGCCTTAGAATCTATTATCTTTAACTTGCTCCATTGTGAGTAGATTTTTTCACACGGTTCACCCTGTTAGATAGCAAAGGTAATAATAATTATCAGCCTATGAAACCATCTTTCCATCCCAGATTGATAAATGACCCCTTTTCAGATCCTGGGCTTTTTATCCCCTTCCTTTTTGAAAGGAGGGCCCTGCTGTTCGACTTAGGAGATCTATCTACACTGTCCACCAGGGATCTTTTGAAGATCAGTCATGTGTTTGTAACACACACCCACATGGATCATTTTGTCGGCTTTGACACCCTCCTTCGACTTCTGCTCGGACGAGACAAGGAAATTTATCTATTCGGACCCTCCGAGTTTATTGAAAAGGTCGAAGCTAAGCTCAGTGCTTACACCTGGAACCTAATAGAGAACTACGAGAATACCTTTTCTATCAATGTGACAGAGATACAGGGCGAAAAAAGTGTTATACAGAGCTATAGTAGCAGGAACCGATTTAGGCCTGCTGGAGCCCCGCAGGAACGGCCATTTAAAGGTAACCTACTTTCCGAGCAATCCTTTTCAATCGATGCGGTACTCCTGGATCATAAGATAGATTGCATTGGACTATCCCTGAAAGAGAATTTTTCTATCAATATAGTTAAAGAGGGATTAAGAGAGCTCGAACTCCCGGTCGGTCCATGGCTTAGGGAATTTAAGAAGGCAATCTATGAAAGACGAAATCCAGGTGAGTCCTTTAGGGTAGTCTGGCGGGACAAGGATAGGGTAACAAGGGAGAAATATCTCCCCCTTGGTGAATTGAAGGAAAGGATTGCAAGAATCTCACCAGGACAGAAGATCAGCTATATCGCTGACATGATCGGGACCCCTGAAAATATGGCTAAGGCTGTCAATTTGGCCCTTGAGTCAAACCATCTCTTTATTGAGGCCCCCTTCTTAGATAAAGACAGAGATGTGGCACAAAGGAAGTACCACTTAACTGCCAGAGAGGCTGGTATCATAGCTCGAAGGGCGAGGGTCAAGGAGCTAACACCGTTTCACTTTTCACCCAGGTATTTTGGTCGGGAGAAAGAAATTATTCAGGAGGTGATGACAGCCTTTCAATCAGGCAGGTGAGGAGGTCAGGTTATAGGAGAAACCTGCCAACGAAAAAACCTACTACTGCCTTCATCCAGAATGTCCAGTGTCAGGATTCAATAATGAATGATCTAAGAATTTTTTTGACCTGCCTAATTTCTATCTTTCTCGCGGTGGGTAAATTTGCCGAAACCCTCCAGACCAATAGACACCATGAAGACTGACCCACACCGGGTCATCTAGCCACTTTGACCTATAGCTCTCCAGCTTCTGATGAGCTTCAAGAGGATCTACGGACGTCTCATAGATTGCGGCATAGTAAGGTCGATATGGAAGCCTATCATTTGGGTCTAAAATTTTGTAGCGATAGGCAGTATCATATAATCCAAGGGCAAGGATTTCCGGTGCATGCTTTTCGTTATACCACTGATTAAATTCATCCTCTCTGGCAGGGTCTGTGGGGTAGGAGAGGACCAAGTGAACACCGGTAGCCGGTCGCCCAGTGTGTTCGGTTCGAAATTCTGGCCCGACCTTAGTATATAGAGTATCTACCATTCTTACATAGGAGAATTGTGGATATGTGACTACCTCATCCGCAGACACCGAGCCTTTTCCCTCTCCCACTACTTCAGCGCTCCGCTGGCGTAGTTGCGCCCTCGCCTGTATCAGATCATCATGATAAAATGACCATATAGCAAGGTATTTTGGCCGTCCGCGGTAAGTAGGAGTATCACCAAGCACATTCTTATAACGCTTTGTGTCGCGAATAAAACCCAAAAACTCTAGTTCAGGTATTTTAATCTCATCATACCATCGCATAAAGACTTCTTCCTTTGCGGTGTCTGTGCAATCGGTGAGGGCTATTGCAACCCCCTGTGGATAGCTTCCTTCCATGATACCTCCTTTTCTTTTCTTGACTATATACCGTCAGTCACTTCGGCTCAATTCGGCAAAAGCAGTGTATATAGCTTAGCTGTTTTTGTCAATCTCCATCACCGTCCAATTATAGTATTTTCCCAGTTAATAAAGTTTCCACTTCGGCTTCTTTCCACGAGGGAGATATCATCGTTATCAATCCTTATCTGAAGCCAGAACACAATGAGTATGTGGTTGTCTTTAGTGAGGAGGGGGAGGCAACCTTCAAGCAGCTCAAAAAGTATGGCAGAACACGGGTGCTACATCCCCTAAACCCTAAATACGATGACATTGAACCTCGTAGAGACACTGAATATAGAGTGGATGGCGTGGTGATAGAGAAGAAGAAAAGATACAGGTGATATCATAAAGGGGCTAGCAGGGGCCTGGCTATCCCATTGAAGCTGTAGGCACTATAGGCGCAGCTTGAGTGATCTTTAGACTCTCGCCTTCCTGATGAGCCGTCTTGCCAAATGTACATTATAGCCTTTTTCTTCGGGGTTCTCCATGATGGGCTGAAGCCTCTCTTTGTTTACCCTGCCTATTTTGGCCAGGGCCTTCAGGGCATATTGTCGCACCTGGGGTTTTTCATCCCCCAATAATCCCTCCAGTGCTTGTACAGCTTTGTATATCTCTGGCTTAAACCGTGCAAGTTTTCCTAAGGCAGAGGCGGACAATCTACGCTCGTTACCGTTCCTGCTTCTGGTAAAACCTATCAGTTCAGGGATAACAGAGGGGTCGTTTGAATTCCCAAGGGCCACCAACCGCGACATGCCCATCCCCTTTTTCGTATCACTAAGCTGTATCCTTTGTCCCTGAGAGACCATGGTAGTCTTTTTGGGAGAGGCTGGCTGAGGTATAGAGTCAAAGAAGCTTTTCACATCCTCAATACTATGCACAATATGCATCTCTGGTAAAGAGGAGACGATTGTCCTGCCGTATGAACTCGTGAGAAGTCGTGTATCAAGTATGGCAACCACCCCATGGTCATGGATCCCTCTTATGAGTCTTCCGACGCCCTGCCTCAACAGCAGCACAGCAGATGGCAGGGCGAGGTTTGTGAACCACCGTTGCCCCAACCTTCTGCACCTTTCGTCATATACCGGATCCCCTGGCGAGCCAAAGGGCATCTTTACAATAACCACCAAGCTTAACTTGTCCCCTTTTATATCAATACCCTGCCAGAAGGTAGCGGTTGCCAGAAGAACAGGATTTGGCGTCTCCTTAAACCACTGGATAAGCTTTGGAGGCGGCATGTCGCCTTGTGATTTGAAGGGGTTGTTTATCCTGATATTCCCTGACACGAAATGGAGATGGCTGTAAGAGGTGAATAGCACCAGGGCCCTGCCCGTGGATGCATTGGTAAGTCCTTGTATAATCCTCAAGGACTCTTGTTGAAAGGCCTCGCTGTTTTCTCTGTCAGGGCGTGGCAGTTCTTTATCAATATAAAGGAGGCCCTGTCTTGTGTAATCAAATGGTGAACCTATCACCCTTTCTTTAAAGTCTGTGATCCCGAGCCTATCCTTCAAAAAAATAAAATCCCCACTCACGGCAAGGGTGGCAGATGTCAGAACCAGGCTCTCATACCCCCTGACCAGTTCACCAAAGGGCCTTCGGGACTCCACAAGGTTGCTCTTGAGCTCCAGAGCCTCCCTGTCCCCTGTCATATAATAAACCCTTTGCTCATCGTCCTGCTTGATAAAATCGTCTATATCCATGGCAAGGGATTTGAGGCAGGTAATGGTTGTTTCAACCCTGTCCTTTGATTCATCACCAGAAACCGATTCCTTATAGGCATTCAATCTCGAGATTACCTTATCAAGGGCAAGTAGTTTTCTTAGGTTTAGCAAACTTTCTATTACGCTGTCAGGGATTGGATGGATAGCCCGAAATGCTATATCTCCCCTTTTAAAGAAGGAATCCACAGGGCCTAAGAGGTGGTCAACGGCTATCTTAAGGCCTCTCAGGCGATAGAGGAGCCATACCACCCGTGAACGTCTCAAGGCACTGCCTACGACATGGGAGATGACATCTTCAAGCTGGTGGGCCTCATCGATGATCAATTGTCCATGAAAGGGGAGAAGGCTGAAATCCGAAAGGAGGTCGTAGATGAGGAGGTGGTGATTGACCACAAGGATATCCTTTTTGTGGAGGTGTCTGTAATGCCTGTAGTAGAAACAATCATTATAAAATGGGCACATCCTGTTGCTACAATCCTCTGAATCACCACAGACCCTTGTCCAGAAATCAGGTATAAAGGGCAGCTCATCCCTGTCTCCAGTCTTTGTCGTCGCCACCCATTTGCTGAACCTCTTGTAGAACTCTCCCAGTGCTGCAAACTCCCTCTCGCGCTTTAGACAGAGATAGTTGTTTTTTCCCTTGAGAATAGCAAAGGAAAACCTCTGAGATAGGATTTTTTGAAGAAGGACCAGGTCCTTGTTTACGAGTTGGTCCTGAAGGGCTATGGTGGCTGTTGATACAATGGTCTTCTTGTTTGAGAGAATAACAGGGATAAGGTAAGCAAAGGACTTGCCAACCCCTGTCCCTGCCTCTACAATGAGCCTCTCTTTATCCCTCAGGCAGGCAAAGACCTCACCTGCCATAGCTATCTGCTGGGGACGATCTTCATAGCCAGGGAAACTCTTCTTCAATATCTTGAAGGTGGATGCTAAATCGTCCAAGCCTATCCCCTGTCTGAACTTAGGGACTTGGCCCCAATTGGGGTATTGGCCCGCCCGCGACTTGCCAGGAATAAGTTGCTATTGCTGTAATATTTTGCAAGCGGCGCCCCCTGAACTCCGGCCATGCAAGACAGGTGTGGGCCAGGGAATAATTGAGGCGAAAAGTTAAAGCTACAAAAAGCACTTTGGTTTTGAGTTCACATTCCTATTGTTCAAATCTTAACTGATAGGCAAAGGAGGCATGTATATTAAGAAATTGAACCGTTATATTTTCAGGAAACGGTGGAAATGGTGTGGCCGCTCTTATAGCCTTGAGGGCATGTGTATCAAGGATCTCGTGCCCAGAGGAGGAAGCTATGTTGTAATCAATGAGGTTGCCTCCTCTATCCAGCCTAAAGATTATTAGAAGACTGCCCTGAATAAAGTTCTGTCGGGCAGATAGTGGATAAACCCAGTGATTGCGTATCCGTTCCTTTATGACTTTTGTATAGGGGTGATAGGTAGAATCCTTGGTATCCAAGGAGATCGTTGCCTCTTTTTTTTTCACAGGCGGTTCACTATGAATTTGACTGATGGCAGGATAGTCTTCCTTGCTACTCTTTATTATTTCTTTGATGGGGGGGCGTATCAGATCTACCTTATAGATTCTGGGCTTAATGCTGAACCCTCTCACAAGGGAGATACCCTGAAAGGCCGTAATTGCACCTAAATGGATTATAATTGATAAAAGAAATGTGATAAGGATAATCCGTTTTCCCTTTAACTCTGAATAGTAGCTATTTATGCTTGTTAATCCTGTCTGGCCCATTGACCCATAGTTCCTCACTCTTTTTGAACCACCAATCGCTGCTATCTGTCTTGACAATTTCATTGGCAAGTTTTGTGGCAAAATCAGTAATAAGGCGCTTAACAGAATATCTCAGCCATTCGGCAGCAGATCTGTTTCCCAGATCCAGTTGTCGTTTTAGCTCCAAGATAAAATCAAGCTGGTCAGCATCATGAGATAATCTTGCCTCGAGGGTTCCTCTGGAGTTAAATTCATCGATTAAGGACACAATTTCTTGGCCAAAGGGGAGCTTTTGAGCCAGATCCCCAACCGCCTTGTCCTCATCTACAATAACGTATCTCCTGTTTACATAGTTGTGGTCACCTGTTCTGGCCTCATGAAAATCGTGAAATAGGCTCATCAGCAGAACCTTTTGCATGTCCGCCTTCGGCTCATTTTTTGCGAGGAGGTACGCTATGACAGCAACCCTGAAGGAATGCTCAGCTACTGATTCACTGCCAGAGCCCAAAAATTGGTAACCAGATCTTGCGATTTTCTTTAGTATGCCTACTTCAAAAAGAAAATTTACAATATCTCTCATGAGAATTGCTCTCCTGATGACAGTGGTTCCGCCTGCGGCGGATCAGTGGTCGGGTGTAACGAGCAACGAGCAACCATTGGTGTACCCCTTGACCTTTTTCCTAATATATCCTTGTTAACTCTATCTCCCCCCAGCTCGCCATTGTTTTGCCAATGATCACCACGCCACCTTTGATATCTTTGGACCCTCTGATTGACTTAATTACCCTTTTAAGCCTAAATCTATTGGTGATTCTGTTACCAAGTGCTGTTGCTGCGGCATCTGCAATTGATGCAGAGGTGGCAACAATGCAGACCGCATCGGCAATACCAAGACTGAGGGAATGCCCTACAGTAGCGGAGGAGGTGCAGATACCTGTTGGCATCTGTTCAGGATGGATAATAAGGCCAAGTTTATTGCTTAACTGGGAGCTTCCTGCAAAGATGGAAACGGTCACAGGCTTTTTGGCTTCAAGAAAGATATCTCCACCATTTTCAACGATAACTTCGTCGGTATGTTTCAAAAGATCCCTGCCCACAAACTGGGCTATTGTACCGGCCACTGCTGCCATTGGGCCTACACCAAACGTCCTGGTAGCCCAGATCATCTCCTTTATTATCTCAGGAGCAAAAGGATCCTCAGGATGAGGGAGAAGCGCTGACAAAAAATCTGGATTACTTCTTATATAGTCTTCCAGTTGCCTCCGGTAGTGATGTACCCTATCCCTGGTCTGTTTACTAAGATCCTTGGAGCAACTGACCACTAGATCTGTTTCCTTGATCAAGACCCTGAATGAGATCAAATCCCTAGGGTGTGCCCGTTTTCTGTATGCATGATCCTTATGGACAGACAAACGCTCTTCCTCTTTTTCCTATCAAGACTCGGCAGAAGGCCCCGGGCGTAATCCTGTGGGTGTCTATTCAAGTTGGTAGTTGGGTGCCTCTTTGGTGATAATCACATCATGCACATGTCCTTCCCTGAGGCCTGCAGCTGTGATCCTTAAAAATTGTGCCTTAGCCTGCAGCTCCTTAATGTCGCGAGCCCCAACATAACCCATACCTGCCTTGAGGCCTCCGATAAGCTGGTAGATAGTATCTGCCAAGGGGCCCCGATAAGGAACCCTTCCAACAATGCCCTCTGGTACCAGTTTTGATTCTTCCTTTATCGTTTCCTGAAAATAGCGATCCCTGCTCCCCTCTCTCATGGCCTCTATAGAACCCATAGCCCTATATGTCTTATAGGTTCTCCCTTGGAAAAGCACAGTCTCTCCCGGGCTCTCCTCTGTGCCGGCAAGGAGGGAGCCAATCATAATTGATGATGCACCGCCAGCCAAGGCCTTGGTGATATCACCAGAAAACCTTATACCTCCATCTGCAATAATTGGAATATTTGCCTTTGCAGCTTCTTGAGCGCACTCCATGATAGCTGTCATTTGTGGTACACCAACACCTGCAACCACCCTGGTCGTGCATATTGATCCTGGCCCTATACCAACCTTTATTGCATCAACATCGGCTTCAATAAGGGCCCTGGTAGCCTCGGCTGTAGCTACATTGCCGGCCACCAACTCTAATTCCGGGTAATCCCTCTTGGTCTCCTTCACTGCCTCTATTACACCTGCAGAGTGTCCATGGGCAGTATCAATAACAATAACGTCAACATGTGCGGCTATTAGCCTATTAACCCTGTCCTCTCTGTCCGGTCCAACGCCAACCGCCGCACCTACCCGCAATCTACCGAGATGATCCTTGCATGAGTGAGGGTATTTCTTTATCTTTTCAATATCCTTTATTGTTATAAGCCCCTTTAACTTTCCGGCATCGTCAACCACTAATAATTTCTCTATCCTTCTCTTGTGTAGGATGGTCTTTGATTCCTCCAGGGTTGTCCCGACAGGTACTGTGGCCAGGCTATCTTTGGTCATCACATCTCCAACCCTCCTATCCAGGTTGGTTTCAAACCTCAGATCCCTGTTGGTTATGATCCCCACCAAATTGCCCTTTTTCACCACAGGTACCCCGGATATCCTGAACTTTTTCATAATGTTTAGAACATCAAAAATCTTCTGCTCTGGGTCAATAGTAATTGGATCAATAATCATACCGCTTTCCGATTTCTTGACCTTCTCAACCTCCAAGGCCTGTCTTTGTATAGTCATATTTTTATGTACAAATCCCAAGCCACCCTGCCTGGCCAGTGCTATAGCCGCCTCTGATTCGGTAACCGTATCCATTGCTGCACTAACAATGGGTATGTTAAGTGAGATGCTTCTAGAAAGCGCCGTCCTTACATCTACATCTTTGGGCAAGATTGTGGATTCTCTTGGCACTAGAAGCAGATCACTAAAGGTCAGCCCTTCCTTTGTTAATTCATCATGCATTCTTTTCTTCCTCCATATAATGTATTAAGATGCCGTCTAATAAATCACAATAACTCACTATTATCGCATCTTTCTCAAAATAATCCATAATTTTCATTACCATTAGACTACCAGCCAGGATAATATCTTCCCTTCCGATTTCAAGGCCCTTAAGATTCAACCGTTCTGTTCCTGTCATCCGCTTCATTTTTTCAAAGAGAAGCTCGACAGCCTTTCTGGTAATTACAAGCCCGTTTATTTTTGTCTCATTAAAATCATCTTCTGCTATACCATGTATCATTGCAGCCAAGGTAACCGTAGTTCCTCCTGTTCCTACAATGGAAAATCTTCCTTTCTCAATCTGCTTTAAGGAATCAAGCCCTCTTTCAAATGTATCCTCAATATGTCTGATAAGTTGGTCTATCTCCCCATCCTTTGGGGGATCAGTAATGAGATAATCCTCTGTTAGAATAACTACCCCAAGCTCGATTGACATGGATTTTCCTTCCCTGTTATTGGCCCAGATAAATTCCGTGCTCCCACCACCGAGATCAAAGATGACTAAAGGCTCTCCCGCATGATTCAGTGAAGATAAAACCCCTACAAAGGTCAGGTCAGCTTCCTCTTTTCCGGAGACAACCTTTATGGTATGACCCAACCTTTCAGCAATCAAGGTGACAAAATCATTCCTATTGACTGCCTTTCTCACCACTCCTGTTGCTACTACAATAGGAGACGAAACACCACATTGGCTGGCAATGCCAAGAAAATCCTTAAGTGCAGCTATGCTCCTGGCCATTGGCCCTGGCTTGATTGTGCCAATCTCTTTCTTGTTGAAGTCCTCACCCAGTCTTGTGATGACCCTCCTTCTTAAAACTGGCCTTACGGGAGTATCTGATTCACCTTTTTCAGCGATCAACATCCTTATAGAATTGCTTCCGATCTCTATGGATGCAACACGGGCCATACTTGTTTCTTTTGATTAATATCTTTTAACGGTATCACTCGTTCGCTTTTTCTCTCTTCAGCGTGACTAAATTTCAAATGGCAAAATCCAAATGTCAAATCAAGCCCAAAGCCCTACGCCACAGTATTACCCGAGGCAAATATCTCTGGAGACTTATGGTTTAGGAATTAGCCTTTTTCAGCACCCTCCTAAGCCCCCCAGCTTTGGTATTTGAGCTTTGAAATTTGTCATTCGAAGTAACTTAATGCACATATTTCGATACTGACAGGGTCACAATTGACCCACCTCTTTTAGGTGAGGCTGTAGACTCAACTTATTAGGCGAGATAGCACAGAGTCTAGTTGGCCTATCCTCCCAGAATAAAAATGGTCTGCACCTTCGATGACCTCAAAACGGATCTCGGGATTCCAGGTATATATCAAACTCCTTATCCTATCTGCTGCTGCAATATCATCTTTGCCGCCGGTTACTACTGCCTCTATCTTTGGGTTAAGGGGTAGAGATGAAAAATCTAAAAAGGTAACCGGTGGGGATATCATAATTATTCTCTCGATCGTGGATTCACTGTCATCGATTTTGGCATTCACCCATGCCCCGAATGAATAACCAGCCAGATCAAGACGTCTCTTTCCTCTATCATTCAGATAGCGTAAGGCAGATCTCACATCCTCCTTTTCCCCTTTTCCATGGTCATAACTCCCTTCGCTATCTCCTACACCCCTAAAATTAAACCTCAGGGTGGAAAAACCCTTATCACGATAGATCCTAACCAGTGCCTCCACTACCTGATTATGCATAGTACCACCATAAAGTGGGTGAGGATGGGTGATGACAACACCCCTTTCCCCTCCCTGCATGTATAATAGGCCTTCAATCAACAGACCTTTAGACTGAAATCCGATCTTTTCTTCCATCATACACCAGGAACTTGGGGACTCTTTGTGAAAGGCCTCTCACCAGGATCCTTCTAACAGGGATGGGCCAATTTCCTCAAGGCGATATCTAAAGGCCGAGAGGTATGTGGCCGTGGCATAGTTTCCTTGCAGGTTCAGTCTATGCGGTTAAACCTTTCAAAGAGACTATCCATCTCTCTCTTTACCTTATCTGGCACCAGAGAAAGATCCTTGCCGGATAAAATGGCAAATGTAGCCTCCCCTCTGACCAAGGTATTTTTTTCTTCATCTTGAATCAATCCCTTGGCCTTGCACAATCGCCTGTTTTCCCCTTCTATCATCTTACCCTTAACGGTCAATATTCTATACAATGGAACAGGCTTGATATACTTTATCTTCATACGCCTTGTAACAAAAAAAATCCTCCTGAAGTATATCACAGTCCACGACATGACTTCATCTAAGAGGGTTGATACGATCCCGCCGTGAGCCATGTTTTCCCATCCCTCATAATCCTTTTCCAGGCTTATGTCTGAACAGATATACTCTCCTTGTCTGTAGAAACTTAGATTGAGCCCTATCGGGTTTTCAGTTCCACAGGCAAAACAGTTATGACCTTCCAGTTTAGGAATACTCTCTAAGATTTCATCCATGTTACTTTACCCTTCCCAGAATTGTGTGCCAAGTCATATTGTGACTCCATTCATGAACAATTTCAATCGGATACTTAGATAATTGGAACAGGATATCTCTCACCTGGCTCCGCATCAGTCCAGAGAGGATAAAGCATTTTTTCTTAAGAAATCCGTCTGCCTTTATCAGTTTTAAGATAATATCATAGTGGATATTGGCTACGAGCAGATCAAAGTCATGATCTATGGAACGTTCCGCCAGAGCCTCTCTCACTTTAACCTTTTTCTCCAATCCATTCAATCTAACATTCAGCAAGGCTGTTCTTACCGCCAGAGGATTACTATCAACCGCTAGAATCCTTTCTGCTCCCAGGAGGGCTGCACCTATGGCCAGAATCCCTGTACCTGTGCCAAGATCAAGCACACTATTTAATTGGTGATTCTCATAGATTTTCACCAGAGCCAATAGGCAATCCCTTGTTGTAGGATGAAGAGAGGTACCAAAAACAACCCCTGGATCCAGCAACATCTTTATTTCTCCATGACCTTCTTGGCCATCTTCCCACGGAGGGACAATCAAAAAACGGGATATCTTAAGTGGTTTAATTTTACCACCCTGCCATTCCTCATAGGTAAAATGAAACTCGTCAACCAATCGTAGTCTATTGTTCTTATCAACAATACCTTGCAAAAGCCCCTTAGAAGGACGAGAGAAGAATAGGAAAGAACTGCCTTCCTCGATCCAATTTCCCAAGAAATTGGGACCCAAAAGAGACTCTACTCGCCTGTTGAAGGGGCCTTCAAGATAGTAGATATAAAGATCCTGATAAGGGATACGGATATCTCTATGATCAATTTTTTGAGCACTCAACCCTTGCGTAACCTCTCCTATTTGAGGAAAATGTGTATTTGGAAAATGTTGTCATTTTTTACTCCTATCTGCAAGGATATTCTGTTGACATGGTAAGAGATTTTTTGTAAAAAAAATCGCTTAGAAAAGATCGATAATAATTAAGGGGTTAGCCTTGTTGAGATCATTTAATGTAGTTTGTCCATTCTGTGAGGATATCTATCCCTTCCCAGACAACATCGGTAAGATTTACCGATGCCAGTGTGGAGCTGTATATAAGATCGCCTGGCGGTCTGATATGGAAGAAGCTGTGGATCAATTAGCAAAATTCTTTTTGAAAGATGGGAATTCTTTGGAAAGCAAACCAGAAAACAATATATTATGCCATGCGGTTATCTATGAAGATATACAGAATCTAGTAACAATGAAGATGGAATATGAGGCAGTTAAATTTATTCGCCAGGCCCAAAGTTTTGATCAGGATTACCCTCAAAAAGTCGGTCTTGTCTGGTTAGGTAATTATAAAGGAAAATATTTCCTTTCTTCGTAATTTCAATCCCTAAGTTCTAGCTCAAGATTACTACAAAGATATGGACACAACTACCCATGCCCTTGCAGGATACATCATTGTCAAGACTGGCTTGAATAAGGATACCGGAAGATGGGGAACAATAGCCGGTGTCGCTGGCTCCGTCTTACCTGATGTGGATGGCATCCTGGGGATATTCCTCGGGACAGAATTCATGATCAAATATCATCGAAACCTGACCAATTCGATTTTCTTTGCTTTCCCCATCTCTGTCCTATTTGCCTGGTTGTTTGTAAGGCTTTCCGGGATAAAGAAATTCTGGTCCTTTTTCTTTCTATTTGTAGTAGAGATTCTGGCCCATACCTTTATGGACCTCATTACCTCTTATGGGACCATGATCCTGAGCCCGTTCTCAAATAATAGGTTTACTGTGGACTGGGTCTTTATCATCGATCCTTACCTTTCCTTAACCTTCCTCTTGCCTATAATTGCTCTATCTATCTGGAAGAAAAGGGCCAATGTAATTGCAAGAATATCTGTAATCTTGGCTGTCCTGTATATTTCCCTTTGTGCCTATAATCATAGTTGGGCCCTCAATCTGACAAAGAAATACTCCACCGAAAAGGGTTTAGTTGCCCAGAGGGTTGCCTCTCTTCCCCAGCCCCTATCTCCCTTTCACTGGGGTAACTATATCCTCACGGAAGAAAGGATTTATGCTGGGTTCGTCAATCTTATTGGAGCTAATGAAAAGGTAACAAGGTCAGATGCGAATCTTTTGAGCAGGATCTTGTCAAGGTATCAGCCGATCCGCTCGATCCAATACCGCACATGGGATCGCTTTGATGATTCCCCCTGGGTAGAAAAGGCGTTGAAATTGGAAGGGGTTAGAGCATTCCTATGGTTTGCGAGGTTTCCTACAGCACGGTATAAAGGGGTCATAGATGGAAATAATAGGGTTGAGTTTTTTGACCTCAGGTTCGGCCTGTTAGAGAAGAGAAGACCATTTCTCTATGGAGTTGATTTTGATCAGGAGGGGAATGTAGTCTTCCAGGGGTTTCTCGGGGCGCCCGACTAACACCCTTTTGATACTCATTTTGTACAGATTTTAGTGAAACACTATAACCGTCAGAGAAGCTGCCCATGATTACGTGTATCCGCTCATGCCAGTCCCGCCAGGACAGGCTTTTAGTGAGATGAGTGCTTCGCTGCTTGGCTCCCCGCAATAACACTTTGGGAGCCTTGTGAGATTCGGGATGGAGAATCCTTGGGCCGGGGAGCGTTTATCAGATTTCTCTGTAGATCTCCAAGGGCAAATCGTAATATACGACCGAATCAGCTGCCGTTAATCGGATTTCCGGTCTGGCTGCCTGGCTCGATCTATACTGGCAATGACCGCAACCCCAATATGCCCAGGACTTTTCGATAGCGTAATCCAGGCAATCACCATAATAAGGGCAATGGACATTCCGGTTTCCTCTCTCACGAACTGGATTGCATTCTGTATTCATAGCTCACCTCCCTTGATTGACTCTTAGAATTGCAATCGCCCATTGAATCCCTGAGGGCTCAAATGGCAATTAACTGTAATGGTATTGGCAAGGTTTCTGGTATAAAGCGATGCTGGTTTCATCAATATAAGGAATATGCAGTAATCATGCCAAACATGCAAGAAACAGATAATCACTTGTAATTCCAAATGATTAAAGCTTTTTTTGTGCAAATGTTCTGGGTGGATTTCACCCAGAGCGTGCCGAAGTGTCGGATTTTTGACACTTGTCCACCTGTTAAGGATGTCTGACTGGGTTGTAAGCGCAGTGGATCGAAATGGTTAAAACACTGTGAGTGATGAAAGGGGTGGTTAATATGGATTCGAGAACTTACGGATATGGGTACTTGCGCATATGATTATTGGCTTTTGCCAATTTATTTCGACCACAGGCTGTTGTGGGTTCTGGTGGTGCCCTCAGGTTAAAGGATGGCTCGCCAAAGTCTGCACAATCTCCAAGATTTTATTGAAGCAGACACCATTGGTGAATTTTTGGAATTCATATTTTTAGGTTTGATAGCAGTGATTACTTTTGGGTCAAACGGGCCTTTTGTCCTTAAGAAAGAGCGAGGGAGAACACCAATACTATTCATGAGAATCTTTTGTTCTGTATTTGTCCAGCACTGCCTTGGGAATCCCCAGGCAGTATAACATGTTCATGATTTGATCACCGGTAAAGATCCCATCGGTTTTGATGCATGTTTCATCTGGTTTGAACGCAATGGACAGACCGACGTTTTTTATAAAATGGGAGCGGGTGGAACCATCACCAACAGCGATTACCTGGCTGGGGCTGATAGCTTCAGCATTCATGATGAATTCAAGGATTTCATTTTTCGTGGCACTCGTAATAATAGGTTCTTCCAGTTCACCGGTGATTATTCCATGTTCATCGACCTTAAGCGTGTTTGAAAATGCATAATCGACACCTGCCGCTTCAAAGATTTTTTTGATAAAAAAATTAAAACTGGATGACAAGAGTGCAATCTTGAAGCCCATGGATTTCAAAACCCCTATCAGTTCGAGCGCCCCGTGGTTTAACTGAAGGGTCTCGCTGAATTTCTCGAAATCATGCTGCGGAAGGCCCCTGAGCGTTCGCGCATTTTCAATAAGAGTTTGCACTGTGCCTTCCCTGTCTTCCTTAAATTCAATCTTGCTGTCAACCAACTTTACCTCTCTCTTGATATTTTCCAAGAAGTTTTTAAGGGAAATATCTTGGATCAGGGTTGATTCTACATCAAAGACAACGAGCTTTTTCACCCTCTTATATATATCCTCACTTTGAATCACCACGCTTTGATTTATTCCCTTGCACAGGCCCTTGAGCTCATCTTTCATTTTTTCAATTGCCTCTTTGTGAGGCACAGATGGTTCACTGATCATCATGCTGGTGTCTATCACCATCTCCATTGAAAAAAACTGTCCCCGGGCAATCATCCTGCAATTTTCTATATTGATATTGTGCTTATGAAATAAGGTAGAGATCCGCGCAATGATCCCAGGTTGATCTACCCCCAATATGGTAACTATATGGTTTTCTTTTTCGGACACATAAGAGGGTTCCTCCCCATCACATATTCCCACGCTAACCTTTAAATCTGTTTCACTTTCAAGGGCCTTCAAAATAGTTATTATCTCATCCACTGAATTTTTGGACGCCGAGAAATCAATGATAAGGAATATGGAGAATAAGCCTCTCCGGCAATACTCTTCTACATCGACAATATTTCCGTTGATTTCAAGTATCTTCGTCGTGATCCTGGAAACGAGACCAGGCGAGTCAGGGCCGATTGCAGAAAGGCTCAAAATGTTATGTTTTTTGTTCATACCAAATACCTCTTCTTTTCCATGTAATTAATTGCTTTACGACTATTCTGTTCTATCGAAAAAAATACAGACTTCTTCCCCGTAGTACCGTCCATCTATCAACTGACCTGGACCGAATCGCCTTAAATGTTTGCCTTCAAGAAATTTTGAAAATCTCATGTTAATTTCCTCTAATGAAATATCTTCTTTGAACCACCCGGTTGGAACGTTAACGTTGAGCGGTCGCGGTGGGATTAAATGGCGTGTTGTCCTTGGAGCAAATACTTTTCCGCTTTTTGCAGCATCTATAACCATTTCCTTGGTTATGTGTGGTGTCCAAATTACCATTTCGCCATATTCTAATTCACTACAGAATCTCGGTTCATGTACACGGTGATCTGAAATATATTTTACCGTTATGCCTTTTTGCATTAAGGTATCTTGGAGTCTTTCCAAAACATTATAGGCACTGACGGCATCATTCACGACATCCTCACTGAACCTGATTACCGCATAAACACTGCCCCGCTGGATGCCGCAGCTGAGATGATTATTTTGCAATATTTTTTTCAGTGTTTCACTGTCCCTTACCTCCTGCACTGTTCCGTTCATGTCTTCAACAATCCGCCTAAGGAGATCCACACTGTCAATACGCTGCAACAACCTAAACCAATATCGTAGCTTTACGTTTTCATGGAAATAGTCGGTTTTGCATACTGGAATATACTTGAATTTCAATTTCTTGAAAACAAATGCACGATGGTTCCCATCCAATACAACATTCTTTTCATCTACGATTATTGGATTCTGTAAGTTAGCCCAGTTCTTAAACTCTAAGATCAATCTCTCTACGATGCGTGGAAAGGTTTTTTCATGGAGCAACAACGATTCCACGGGAACAACTTCTAATTTTAGGTCCAGACTTCCAATCTTTCGGCAAAACATTCTTATCCAATCAGTGATAGAGACATGTGATAGTCTCTTGTTGTGAGGAGGTGCCTCAGTGGGAGTTTAGGCACCAGGAGCACGGAGTCTAAAGAAGGAGGCCTCCATGGCAGCTAACAGTACCCATTATTCTGCAGCACCTCACCAGACCGGGGGCACCTCCTGTGGGAGGAAATTCAAGATTTCTTGCCAACGTTCCTGCTTGTGTGGCGGGCCTGAACCGGGAACGTTGATCCCTGATTGGCCCAGGTGCATCCCAAAAGGTCTTTGGTTCAAAGGGCCCTTTTCCGGCGCCAGATCTGATATTGTCGGACCCGGGCGTAGGTCCGCATGGCACGCTCGGTTGTCTCGAAAAATGGAAGCCCGGCCTCGCAAAACGTCTGGGCGAGACCTGGGTCGAATCCGGAGATGTTTACCATTACAAAGGGCTTCTGAAAGTCTTGGTGGGCCTGGATCATGGATTCCGTATAGAGCTGATTGGCCTCCGGTGTCATCCCTCTGCCCACGACCACCAGAGTATCAACCTCAGGATCTGCGACAGTGGTTCGAACGGCCTGGATGTAGATTTCCGTCTCCAGGGATGCCGTGAGCCCAACATCTATTGGGTTGCGAAGACTTGTGCCTGTTGGAGGAACGAACTTGGCCAGAGCGGACTGGGTCTTAGGCGAGAGTTGCGCCAGCCTAAGCCCCGAGTTTCCACAGGCCTCGGCTGCGGACACGGCTAGCCCGCCAGGCCCCGAGATAATGGCCATGCGTTCCCCAAGGTTAGATGGTAGCAAGGAGAAGCCCATCAAGGCATCCACCCAGGCCTCCAAGCCCATGACTGGAACAGCCCCCCCCTGCCGAACCATGCCTTCCCATATCTCCCTTGAGCCTGCCAAGGCACCTGTGTGAGAGGCCGCCGCCCGGCGCCCCTCTGGGGTCAACCCCAGCTTCCACAGGATTACTGGCTTTTCCAGGCAGGCATCTCTAAGGGCCTTTAGGAAAAGGGGGCCGTCTTTGACGCCCTCCAGATACGCCCCAATGAGATGCGTCTCAGGGTCCCTACCCAGGTATGTCAGGAAATCCGTACTCGTAAGGTCGCATTCGTTTCCCAGACTCACTACCTTGCTGAAATGGATCCCTTTTTGGGGGGCCATACGGCCCAGGATATTGGTCAGGGAGCCGCTGTGGGAAATGATGCCCACGGGCCCGGGTTCCCTTGAGAGTTGAGGGAAATTGGAAAGGCCTGTCTTCGGAGAGTAGAGCCCCATGCAGTTAGGTCCGATAAGCCGCATCCCTGAAGACCGGGCCACATGCACCAGTTCGTCTTCCAGGGCCTTCCCCTCATCGGTCCCGGTCTCCTTATATCCTGCAGTGAAGAGCACCGCACCCTTTATCCCCTTGGCCGCACATTCCCGGATAACGGAAAGGGCACGATGGTGTGGAACCAGCACAATGGCCAGGTCCACTGGCCCAGGGATGGCCGACACCCTGGGATAGGCCTTGAGACCATCGATCTCTTTGGCCTGTGGGTGAACAGGGTAGATGTGGCCTGGAAAGCCTTGGTCCAGGAGGCCCATGAGGAAGACTTTCCCACCCTTCATTCCCCTGGGCGCCCCTACAACGGCGACCGATTTCGGATGAAAGATGGCATCCAGTTGGGCCATCAGCCCTTGCGCATTGTCCATATCCACCATCCAGAAAGGCCTTAGTTTCCCGTATATCCTTCGCGAAACGAACGGGTTGTTATGGCTTTGGAAATCTCATCCGGTGAAGCATTGCAGCCACTCATTTGCAGTACCACTTTTTTGTCTTTCAAGTAGTCCTCCACCTTGAAGGCTGCCATAATAGTAGCGGCCCCTGCCCCCTCCGCAAGATTATGAGTATAATAGAATGCCATACCTATGGATTCGTAAATCTCTTCTTCTGTCAGCAATATGAAGTTATCTAATCCTGATCTATATATTTCAAATGGAATCTTATAGGCCTTACCTGTAGCAAATCCACCTGCAAAGGTTTTATTTTGTCCAGAGCAGATCCGTTTCTCCACCCAAGAATTATGGGCAGCAGGTGAGCTTTCAGCTTGGACCGCAACAATTCCGACTTTAGGGCGGAAAGCACGTAGGGTTGTAATTGCTGCCGCCGCTTCACTCCCAGCTCCGAGAGGAACAATCATCACATCAATATCAGGTAAGTCTTCAATGATTTCCAAAAACCCTGTACCGACCCCATTGATTAGATGAGGCTCATCAGCAGGATGTGCATAGTACAGCTCGCGTTCCTGACACAATCGCTCCGCGGTTGTTGCAGCCTCCTCAAAGGTGCTACCTGCCTCAATCAATTCAGCACCTGATTCTTTGATAGTACGATTTTTGGCAGGATTATTGTTTTCTGGAACAACTACAACCGCATCTAATCCAAACGATCTCGCTGCCGTGGCAATTGAAAGGCCATGATTTCCTGTTGAGAAAGTGATTACTCCACGAATGTTCTTCTCCTTAAGATGGCAAAGCAAGTTCACTCCACCACGGATTTTGAAGGTACCGGTAGGATTATGATTTTCGTGTTTTATGTAGACTTCTGCGTGTAATGCCTTTGACAAACATTCATAGTGAGTTAGCTGAGTCGGTCTTAGGAAACGTTTTACAATGGAACGAGCACGGATAATTTCAGCAATAGATATGGGATAGTTCTTTAGATCATCCATTTTCAAGCCTTTATTACGCGATGAGTGATAGGTATGTAACGCATATAACACTTGACTTCAGCTTCCTGCAAGGCGCAAAGCGGTTTTCAGGGCAGTTATGTTGGCTGGTTAGCACTTTTTCCATGGCCTACGCTTGCAGTTTCTTGGGTGACAGAGCTCATGAGAACTTCTAAGTGAACCGAGCCATCAGATTCAAACCAGTCTTCAATTAGGCGGTATGCAATAGAGATTCTCGGTGGCAGCTGGAGCATCCCCTTCTTTAGAGCGCTCTGGACCTCCTTTCGCGTGAACCAACGAGCATCCTCTAGTTCTTCGTCATCGAGTCGAATGTGCTTGCTTCGTGTATGGGCAGTAAAACCCAGCATTATGGAACACGGAAACGGCCAAGGCTGTGACGAGCGATAGTGAACCTCCTTGACCTGTATACCGGTTTCCTCCCGCACTTCACGAACCACAGCGTCTTCCACGCTTTCGCCTGGCTCGACAAATCCGGCGATCGTTGAATACAAGTTCACCGGCCACCCCCCTTGCCGCGCTAGTAAGCAATGCTCGCCAGAAGTAGCTAGGACGATTATCGCCGGATCTGTTCGTGGAAAATGCTGTTGCCCACACTGCTCTTGGGTACAAACCCGCATATGACCAGCCTCAGCGCTCCTCGTCGCAGCTCCACAATCTCCGCAGAAACGGTGATGGCGATGCCAATAGGTCATAGCTCTCGCATAGGCCAACAACCCACCTTCCCGGCAGTCAAGTAACGCACCTACTCCTCGCAGGTCTCGAAACCGGCCAACCCCGGCAAAGCTGGCCAATAGGGAAGAATCATGGGAAGGGAGATCAATCGCGAAGTAAGCCCCGCCGTCTTTCACACCGAGCAAAATTGTTGATTCCGCCATGGGGATAAGATCTCCTAAGTCGTTACGCGAAAGCAGGACAGGGCATGGAACCTGCGCCTCGGTAAAAAGATTCTTTGATCGCCATACCGGGATGAAGAGTGTAGATGGATCCTTCAGTCGATCCGTAACCCATTTATCGTCCCGGCGCTTCTCGTGCACTCGCTCAATGGGGTGTGCTGCAAAACAGTTCAGTGAGGAGCGTCTGTAGTGATCCATAGAATCCTTGTGCATCTCACTGTTCCTGGTCTTCTTAGACGACATGGTTTTTCTGGTGTACTACGTGCCCGAGCAGGCAGCGGCCTAATGAAGAAGCTCATCTGGGCCACGTCTTGCCCACTGAGCATAACAGAAACCACTTAACGTTTGCAAACCCTAAAGCCATCAAAAATTCTCAGCTATAATCGTCAGGTGCAGCGAGGGTTAGTGCCCCTTGCGGTCTTCGACTGACCTTCGGTCTTTGAATTGAGGAGATAAGCATGGTGTCCCTGGAATTCCTTGAACAGGCGTGCCCGGTGTATGAAATAATCGATTGAACGACCGCGTCTATCCGTATCCTGCACCGTGATCAGCTCTGTTCGGCCAAAGACATCCTCAAGCCTTTTCTGGAAGGCTGTGCATTTTTGAGCTGCCCAGACAATGAATACGCCACCATCCCTGAGCAGGCCTTTCATCTCATCCAGCGCTGGCTTCTCGTACAGCCTCTGGTTACTTCCCAGTGCCAGCCATGTGGGGCCATTATCAACGTCTAGAATAATGGCGTCATAGGACTTCTCGGTTGTGAAAATGTAGTCTCCCAGATCCATCTTTATAAGGTGCACCCGCGAATCAGAACAGGCGTAACCGTTCAGTTCCCTGAAGAAGCTCTTTGCCCAACTGATGATATATTGCTCAATCTCAACAACGTCCACGGCCTGAATTCCCGCACAATCCAGGACAGCCCGGAGAGTATAACCGATTCCAAGTCCACCAACCAGAACCCTTATGTCCTGCCTTTCCGATGCCAGTGGCTCAACGGCCAGAGTAGCCAATTCCTTCTCTGATAGCTCGTTGTAGCTGGCCATCAGAAAAACACCATTGAAGATTATCTCGTAGACAGGTTGGTTTTTCTCATCGGTCTCTAGCCATTGTTGTAACTGTAACTCTCCCTGGGGAGTCACCACACGAGTCAAGATTATTTTCTCATGTTCCATGATTTGTCCTTATCAAGGAAGGGTCACAGATGAAAAGTGAAGTCAAGGCACAATCCACTCTTTATCAACAACCTTGACTGTGTTTTCGGGAACTTTAATCTCCGATATAGCATCTCTAAATTCATACCAGATTTTTCTTTCAAAGCCAAGGTCTATGGAATGTGTTCGTTCTCCGCATTCTCCGGCAAGCGGGATCTGCGGTTTCCCCCGCTGATAAGACGCGAAAAGACGCCACCCTCCTGCCAGTCCAGAAAAACCCTCATATCTCCCCAAACAACCTGATGGAGGGGCCTTGTGATCACTTGCGATACACAGAGGAAACCTTAGACAACAGATTCCTGGTATCCAAGTTTTTTCTCAGGGAGGAGGGAGATGAGGCCAATTGTCAGGAACGGGATTATTGCCAGGAAGGCAAGAACCACGCGGATCGAAAAGATATCCGCCAGCTTTCCTGTCATAGGGGTCATCATTCCTCCCAATCCAAAAGCCAGACCCATCATAAGGCTCGAGACCATTGATCTTCCTTTGGGAGCCAATTCCTGTGCCATGGCCACCCCCAGAGGCAGGGTAGCCATAGCAAAAAATCCCGCCAAAGAGATGCTAAAATAGACCCAATTGCCCGGAAGATAGAGCAGCAAGTACAGGCAGGGCGTTGTCAGGCCGTGGGCAAGATAAAAGATGGGTTTATATCCAAATCTATCTGACAGGTGGCCGGCGAGGAGGCCACTCACTGCTCCGGCCAGTGTAAAGAGGGATACCATTGCCCCGATGGAGATGAGGGAATATCCTTCCCCTGCGTACAACACCGGTACAAAAATGAAGAAGGACTGCCCGATAAAGGATCGCAAAACCATCACTACCCAAATCAACATAATCGATTTCCATACCGTTCCCAAGACCTCCTTAATCGAATTTATAAAGCCGAGGTTTTCCAGTCTTTCCGCCTGGGGAAGAGGTGTTATCCTGAAGAGTAGGATCATCACTGCCAGGCCAAAGATCATGGTGAATGGGGATGCAGCCAGGCCGTGGGAACCCACAAAATAGGTGATACATAGGGGCCCCACCCCAAAGGCCAGGGTACCGCCCATGTTGAAAATGGACATAGAAAGGCCGAAATGCCGGCCCGAATAGGTGGAGATCATGCCGGCAACTGTAGGATGAAACATGGAAGAACCAATCGACCCCAAGGATATAAAGAGAACCAGCACCAAAAAAGAGGGTGCTATTCCCACAAGAGGAATAAAGGCGATGGTCAGGAGTGGGCCAGCTAGGACAAAGAAGCGCGTTCGGTAGTGATCGGCGAGGTATCCCACCGAAGGCTGGACAATAAAGGCCAGAAAGCGGCTTACCCCTGCTATCAGACCGACCTGTGTCAAGGTGAGGGAGAATTTTTCCACGAACACGGGAAGAAGAGGATTGATAAAAGAGATATAGAAATCGCCAATAAAATGAACGAGGGTCAGGCCAAAGATGACCTTTATGTCAGCAGTTCTTGCATCTTCCATCATAGCAACCAATAAAAAAACCACCCTCTGGTGGTTTCTTGCCTTGCCATTTCCTTAGACTGATGTTTACCCAGTCCGGGTCGCCGAGTCACCAGGCTGCCCGGCAGTTTCCTGCGTGATGCCATCCACCTTATGAATTAGGTATGATGAAGTATATACATCTAGAAAGAAAAGTCAAAAATATATCTTGCCGTACAGTCTACAGTTATTGCGCTTCATAAATTCCAGGGATATCATACGCATTTTTGATGTTTTATCTTGTCAAGGTCGGCCAGCTGAAAGAGGCAGGACGGTGAAATTACTCGATGAGTAAAAAGAAAGGGATTGTTTTTGGTGATGGCTTTTTTAAGACAGTCACCTGTTGGGCAGGTTTTACACAGTCCTTCAGCCGCGGAACTCAAGCATTCCAACTCTCTCTGAGCCAGTATCCACTATCCAGCATGGCAAAGCCTCACGTCCCTGAGGAGTTCGGGGTTTGACACGAAGCTTTGCTAGTGTTATCTGCCCTTAAAATCAGGTTTACGTTTTTCCAAAAAGGCCATTTGACCTTCCTTCAAATCCTCGCTTCTAAGGGCGTGTGTGATAATTTCATCGGCTTCCTGTTGATCCTCCTCATTCATTTCCTCTGATCGTACAACCAGATTCAGGATCCTTTTTATTCCCTTCAAGGAAAGGGGAGCATTTCCAGCGATCTCTTCAGCCAGATCCAGGGTAAAGGACTCAAGCTCCGCCCTTGGGATCAGATAATCCACCAGTCCCATCTCTTTAAGGCGTGGGGCATCGTAAAGGCGGCCCGTGAAGAATATCTCTTTGGTTCTGGATAGTCCTATGGTTCGGATGAACCGCTGCAAACCGCTTGGAGCATAAGCCATGCCGAGCTTGACAGGAACCATGGCCATTCGGATATCATCCGCGCCAACGCGGATATCACAGGAGACAGCCAGATCGCACCCTCCGCCAAAGGCATATCCATTCAGCATAGCTATGACTGGATAGGGATAGTTCACAATGCGATCCAAGGCCAATTCAAAGGGGTTTTGGTCTTTTATCAGTTTCTTGTCATCAGGGGCAATATTGGTCGGTATAGCAGTGATGTCATATCCAGAAGAAAATGCCTTGTCTCCAGCGCCTCTGATGACTACAGCACGCATGGTGTCATCCTTTGAAAGTTCCTGTAAGGTTTGGTAGAGCTTGATAAGTAAGTCTGGTGACAGGGCATTTCTTTTTTCAGGCCTGTTCAGGACCAGAGTGCACACATGCCCTTTTCTATGGACCAGTAAGATTTCATTTTCCATTATCTCACCCCTATGTGTTTCTTTGCTCTTTTAGATGGTCCTAGATTTACGGAGACTTTGAATTTCACCTTCTGAAAGGCCATGCCAGGTGGACAGAATCTCCTCTGTATGCTCCCCCAGGTCCGGGCTGGCCTTGTCGATTCGACAAGGGGTCCTGGAGAACTTCATTGGCGTGCCCACTACCTTTAGTTTGCCTGCACGTGAGTGCTCTACCTCAACAATCATCTCCCTTTCCTGAATGTGGGGGTCATTAACGACCTGCTCGATATTATTCACCGGTCCGCACATAACGCCATGAGCATCGAATAACTCCATCCACTCCTCAGTCATTCGTGACCGCATCAATTCATCCATCTCAAGCATAAATTGATCGTAGTTTTTTAATCTCGCTTCAAGGGACTTAAATCTCTCATCCGTTGTCCACCCTTCCTTTCCGGCCGCCTTACAAAATTTTTTCCAGTCTTCATTGAATTGGGCGATGAGGACGATATACCCGTCCTTTGTGGGAAAGGCCTGAAAAGGGGTAAACAGCGGATGCCTCGATCCAAAAGGCCGAGGTATTTCTCCGGTGGCGAAGTATCTTGCACAGGCATTCTCACATAAAGCAACCTGGGCATCCACCATTGAAACGTCGATCCATTGTCCTTGTCCGCTCCTATCCCTTTCATAAAGGGCAGCCAGGATTGCTGTCGATGCGAACAATGAAGCGCCTATATCTCCTATGGAGTATCCCACGCGAACAGGAGGCCTTCCTGGTTCTCCCGTAATGCTGACAACTCCTCCCATCCCCTGGGCGATCATGTCAAAGGCAGGCCTTTGGGCGTAAGGGCCTTTCTGTCCAAAACCGGAGATCGAGGCGTAGATGATTTTGGGATTGTGTTCGCGAATCACTTCGTAGCCTAAACCTAATCTCTCCATGACCCCAGGGCGGAAGTTTTCCAAGACGATATCAACCTTCTTGACGAGTTCGAAAAGGATTTTCTTTGCACGTCCCCTCTTAAGGTCGAGCGTGATGCTTTTCTTCCCCCGGTTGATGCTGAGAAAATAAGAGCTGATACCCTCAACAAATGGTCTGACAGAACGAGCAGAATCACCTGCGTTCGGGGCTTCAATCTTGGTCACCTCTGCGCCAAGATCGCTCAGAAGCATGCCCGCATAAGGGCCGGAGAGCATCCGGCAAAAACTCAACACCTTGATTCCATCCAAAGGTCCTGGCATGTTACAGACCTCCTGTGACAAATAGAGAGTTCCTGGAGCTTTCTTTAAACCTGATCCTCTATCTTCAACAATCGTAGCATTAGTTTTCTGTGGCCTGACTGAGGTCGTCGGTAAAGCAGCGCGTACGCGCACAATAACTGCACAGGATGTGTTTGTCGGCCACAAGTTCCCTCGCAACAGCATTTAGTCGTTTGTCAAGCCAAGTTCTTGGAGTACATGTGCGGTTGGTATCCCGGTTTCCCTGTCCCATCCCCATTCTTCATAATAATCTTTAACCATTTGTTCTGACTCTCGGCGGCTGAGGGGTTTTTCGGTGAGGTAGTTCTTAAAACCAGGCACCTCAAACCATTTTTCGGGGAGGACCTCGGCCTTTCTATCTAATCCCTCCCTCACATTGGCCATTCTTAGGAGGGTCCAGACCCGGTCAACCCGCTTGCTGAGCTCCGGCAGATCGGTCTTTATGCCGGTTACTGCTTCGTAGAACTCGGCGCATAGAGATGCGTTGTAGAATCGGTTGATTGCGGCTCTGGCGCAGATGCCCAAGGATCCCAGGATTGAGAACCATCTGTGGGAATATCTGAGGAGCCTTCCCACCTTTAGTTCCTGGTCCTGCCCAGGGGAGTCTAGACCCGGGAGGACACGCTCAATGGCCTCTCTGGGAACTCCCATTCGGGTTAGATGGCGGGGGAAGACATCGAGAGGTCTCCTGGCAAAATAGGTGGGAGAGCCGCCCGATCCAACATGGGGCCCACGAGGATCCAGGACCTGGCCAAGCTCCATAGTCCCAAAGAGGTCCCAGGACACTGCGGCGCCTGGTCCTGCATAAGGATGCATCCCTTTCACCAGGGGTGGGGCGTATTTCTTGGCCTCTTCCCCAAACTCCATGAATATTCCCTTGAATCCGTCAGCCAGAATATGGCCCAGCCCCTCTCGGTAGCATATCTTCCCGGCCCAGGTCTCCATGGATTCAAGGGAGTCGATAATGATGTCTGTGTTCAGTCGGTCTTTGGAAATGAGCCCATTATCCACCAGGGCCTTTGCCAAACCCATTATCCCAAAGAACTCGAACATGTCCAGACCATACTCATCCAGGGTGGCCATACATTTGATCGACTCGCGATAATCCTTGAAGCCGTATGTAACAGGGGTATACAGGTTTATCACAGAGCTGGTACATTTCACCAGTCCGCGGAAATCCCCGTCAGGGATCTCGACAACGTCCTTGCATCCTATGGGGCAGGATACACAGGCAACACGTCTCTTTTTCATACGTTCGTAGGTCTCTTTGGGAATTATGGGGAAGGATTTGACCAGCCCCAAATCTTGCCATTCTTTCAGGTAAGGGTAGTCGCGTATGGTCTGGAGAAACTCTTGGCTCAAGCTCTTATACCTTTTTCTGTCCGCTACCTTGATCCCGTGGCTGCCCTTGACCATGATGGCTTTGAGGTTCTTGGATCCCATCACGGCACCGAATCCGCCCCGCCCCAGGCTGGAAAGCCGGTCAATAAAGGCCATTGAGAAGGGGACCAGGTTTTCGCCGGCCTGACCGATGGAGATGACGCCCGTGGGTCTGCCAAATTCATCCCAGAGCGCTTCACAGGTCTGCTCTACGCCATGGCCCCATAAGGAGCCAGCGTCACAGATCTCCACCTCATCGTCGATGATCTTCAAATAGACCGGCCGATTGGCTCGACCCTCTATGACCACATGATCGTATCCTGCATTTTTGAGCAGGTAGCCAAAGTTGACCCCACCACCCCCGCACCATCCGATGGTTTCGCTGGTAGGCAGTTTCGTAACCACGTAAACCCTGGACGTGGACGGAAGATTCGTCCCGACCAGGGGCCCGGCGCCCAGGACGATAGGGTTATCCGGGGACAGGGCATCGCTTCCGGGCTTGATTGTATCGTAGGCGAGCTTCACAGTAAGGCCAAGGCCACCAATGAATTTTTCGGCCAGGGCAAGATCCAGAGGCTCCTTTTTTGTCTCGCCATGGGTCAAGTCAACGTAAAGAACGCTTCCAGCAAATCCCCCGGCGGTCATTTGTCAGCCTCCCTCCTCGCCTTTTGTAAGGCGCTGTGAAAACAGTGATCCACGCATACGCCACATTCATTGCATTCCTCTGTAAATAGGATCGAGCACTCCCCGCCCGACATAATCACCTGGATCCTCGCTGTAGAGGGGTTGAAGGCCTTTGTGTAAAGATCTGAACAGGCCAATTGACATCTCAGGCATCCCGTGCACCTTTCTGTATAGACTTGAATGTCATAGTTCCCCATGTGTTTCCCTCACTTCTTGATCCATAGTTCCCAATAGGTCCTACAGCTTTTGCCTTAAGCTGGGCGGCCTTTTAACGATTTCACCTGGATCACTGATGAGAGGCCCCTTTTTGGTGGGGGAGTATAGGTGGAAATGGATCTGAGTGTCAAGGAAAAGACGGCACAACATCATGCCTATACCACCCCTTCCTCCCTCAGTTGCGCGATCTCTTCTCTGGTATAACCACCGACTTGCATTAGCACCTCCTCTGTGTGCTCTCCCAGGTCAGGTGCAGCGCTGGTTGTCTGAGCCCAGCTTTCGCTGAAGTGAGCGGGGTATCCCGGAATCTTTATTTCTCCAAGCGTAGGATGCTCAAAGTCAACTATGTAGCTGTTTTCCGTGACTTGAGGGTCATCCTGGAGCTCCATCACTGAATTGATCCCGCAACAGAAAAGGTCGTATTCTGCGAAGATATGAAGCCATTCATCCCTGGCACGAGTGGCAAAAAGCTCGTCAAGGATAGCTACAAGTTGTTCTGCGTGTGCGAGCCTTTTATCGTCTGTATTGAAACGCGGATCATTCTCAAGCTCCGGATTACCCAGGGCCCGGCAGAGGGGGCCCCAGTGCCTCTCAGGAGGGGTGAGGGTCATCATAAGCCAACGGTCATCGCCGCACTTGTAGTAATTTCTCATCGGATGCTCCGTGGAACGCTTGTGCCGGGGAACCTCAAAGCCCCCCATGTGGGCAATGAGGATATTGAAGTAGAGCAAAAATGTTGCGGAGCCCAAGATTGAGACATGAACCTCCTGGCCAGTACCAGAGCGCTCCCGCATGTAAAGGGCTGTAATAATGTGGTGGCTGGTCATAATGGCCGTGGCCTGGTCAATGATCCCGAACTGACACACTATGGGAGGCATGTCAACCTCGCCCATTGAATACATGAGGCCAGACCGAGCCTGCCCCTGATAGTCAAAACCGCCCCGGTCTCTATCAGGCCCGTTGGGTCCATATGCGGAAACCGAGACGTAAATGAGCCTCGGATTGATCTGATGTAGGATGGGATAGGTAATACCCATGCTCTCAACGGCGTGCCGCCGCATATTAGTCAGAAAGACATCCGCACGGCTCGCAAGACGATGGAGGATCTCCTGTCCTTTTTGGGTACTCAAGTCTATGGTAACACTCTTCTTGTTGCGGTTGGCACCTTCATAGAAGAGGCTCCTGCCTCCCGGGATTTCAAGGGGAATTCTTCCGATCTGTTTCACCATCCTCATGGGGTCACCTGTCCCTGGCTGTTCTATCTTTATCACTTCGGCCCCAAGGTCACCAAGGATAGCAAGGCCTCCAGGTCCAGCATGGTATATCCCACAATCCAGTACTCGAATACCTTCCAATGGCCGCTTCATTCCATAGTCCTCCATTAGTTGTTTTATTCGGACGTGCTATTCTGCGGTATTGTAGAAAAAGGATTATTCCCTGGCAACAACAATATCGATAAGTCGGAGAATAACATGTTGACATATTGGAAACGTTGGCATAAAAATTTTGAAGAATTTAAAGGCAATGTGATAAGTAATTGAGATTTATTAGAAATAGAAAGGAGAATTAGTAGGAAAATTCAGAAGAGGTGGCAACAACTATGACCGGAAAGAAACTTTTCTTTGATCAGGCAGCGCTAGGGGCTGGGTGAGGTGCTAAAATAGGTCCGGGTGACCTTAATGAAATACTTCAGGGGTTAGAGACTGTATTTGATCCGAATGTTATTGTAGGGGCAGAAAAACTTGACGATGCTGGGGTTTACAAGATCTCTGAAGACCTGGCTCTTGTTCAGACACTGGATTATTTCACTCCCATCGTAAAAGACCCCTATGTATTTGGGCAAATTGCTGTAGCCAATGCCTTAAGTGATGTCTATGCCATGGGAGGAAGGCCGATTACTGCTATGAATATAATATGTTTTCCCGCGAGCTCCATGGATCTATCTATTCTGAGTGACATTTTGGGAGGAGGAATGGATAAGCTCAAAGAAGCCGGGGTACCACTGTTGGGTGGGCATAGTCTCATTGACAAGGCCGAGGTGAAATATGGCCTCGCTGTCACTGGAGTGGTGCATCCCAAGAGAATATTGACGAATGCAAAGGTTAAAGTAGGAGATAAGCTGATACTCACTAAACCTATTGGCACTGGTATCCTTAATAACTGTTTCAAAAGAGAGATGTTGGATAGTAGAACAGAAGAGGAGATCATCCGAGCCATGACAACATTGAATAAGAAGTCCTCAGAAATTGCGCTGACAGTGGGCGTGCATGCCTGTACAGATATAACCGGATTTGGGCTTGTCGGGCATCTTGCAGAGATGATCGGACAGGGGAATTGTGGTTTAGAAGTCGACTACTCTTCAGTTCCACTATTCTCCAGGGTAGAGGAATTTGCAAAGATGGGAGTTGATCCTCCTGGAAGCCAGCGGAACAGAAAATTCCGTGAGGTCATGTTGGAGGTTATGTCAGATTTACCCGACTGGAAGCGATGGATACTCTTTGATGCCCAAACCTCAGGAGGCCTGTTGCTCTCTGTATCTCCAAAAAAAGCTCATGTGCTACTCGAGAAATTCCATGAAGAAGGAATAGAAGATGCCGCCATTGTTGGAGAGGTGATAGGGGAGCCTAAAGGGAAAATCTTGGTACGCTAAGCAAGAAAATGATAGAGATAACCATCCCTGGAAAGGGAAACTATACCATTGAGAATTTGATCTTAGACCTCAACGGGACGATTGCCCTGGATGGAACAATTATCAAAGGTGTCAAGGAAAAGGTGGCCCTGTTGAGCCAGAAATTGGATGTCATTGTGGTGACAGCTGACACTAACAAGAATGCAGAACGATTGCTAAGGGATTTGCCTGTTACCGTATACACAATAGAAGAGGGCGAAGAAAACGATCAGAAGCTCGAGGTGGTTTTACAAAAGGGAAAACACAACACTATTACTATAGGGAATGGGTGCAATGATGTTTCCATGCTCAGAGAGTCTGCCATTGGAATCTGTACAGTAGGAGGGGAGGGGGCATCAGCAGAGGCAATGATGGCCTCTGATCTGGTGGTCCCCACCATTAATCACGGCCTTGACCTTTTATTAAAACCCCACAGGTTGAAGGCTACACTTAGAAGATAGTTCAAAAAGTGTTCAATTGGCTGGATTGGTTAAGAACAAAACCAATTAAACTCTTGGTTCAAAATGATTTACCTTGATTATAATGCGACGACTCCCATTGCACGGGAGGTTGCTGACACAATGATGCCATTTATCGTTGAGGATTTTGGCAACCCGAGCAGCGCCCACCCTATGGGAAAAAGGGCTAAGGAGGCCTTGGAAACCGCACGGGGCCAGATATCCACATTGCTGGGGTGCGAGGGAAACGAAATTATCTTTACCAGCAGTGGGACTGAATCGAACAATATGGTTTTAAAGTCTTTGGCATGGACCTTGCGAAAAAAAGGTCGCCACATAATTACGACAAAGATCGAGCATCCTGCTATAATCAATACAGCCCTCTTCCTTATGGAGACAGGCTGCGATGTGAGCTTTGTACCGGTAGACAAATATGGCCAGGTTGATCCAGACGAGGTGAAAAAGGCGATACAAAAGGATACCATCCTCATCACCGTGATGAATGCCAACAATGAAACAGGAACGATCCAACCCCTTGCCGAGATAAGCTCTATTGCCAGAGAGCATGGAATCCTATTTCATACAGATGCGGCTCAAACCGTTGGTAAAATAGAAACGAAAGTAGATGATCTCGGTGTTGATTTCTTAACTATTGCCGGACACAAGATCTATGCACCCAAAGGTGTGGGCGCACTTTATATCAGAAAAGGGGTAAAAATCGAGCCCTTTATGCATGGCGGTGGGCAAGAGATGGGATTACGTTCCAGCACAGAAAATGTGATCCTTAATGTCGGTTTGGGAAGGGCATGCGAGTTGATCCTGGATAGTCTTTCTGATGATATGTCACGTATAAGGGGATTGAGGGATCGATTGCACCATCGGATACGTTCAGCGATCCCAGATGTTGTACTAAATGGACATCCGGAAATGAGACTTCCCAACACGTTGTTTCTCTCCTTCCCGGGGATGATTGGAGAAGAGATCCTGAGCGAGATCCCTGACCTGTGTGCCTCTACGGGTGCTGCCTGTCATGATCGGTCTGTAAAGCTCTCTCATGTGCTTGAGGCCATGGGTGTCAGAGAGGAAGTGGGGAAGGGGGCTATTAGATTGAGCCTTGGCAGGCCCACCACCGAAGCTGAAGTGGATCAGGCCGCACAATGGCTCATTGAAACGGTGAAAGTAAAAAAGCTGTAGACTGCTCGCCTGAGGAAACTCTGCGGATATATATTTTTAGACCCACGTGGCATTATGAATCCAGGAAACTGGGAGAAATGCTGAGGCCAATCCTCGTACCAACTTTGATATTGACTTTTGCAAACATTGTGATAGAGCATTTAAGTGAAAGGGTAAGGTAGGCTTTTAAATCCATAACACCAAAGGGGGGAGGTTTATTATGAAAAAAGTATTTTTGGTGGGTATCGCCTTATTTGGTTTTTTCACTCTGTTTCTTATCTATCCATTATCGTATGCCGCAAGGCCAATAACAATAAAAGTAGGTGTTATAGATTGTTATACTGGTCCGGCGGCGATGTTCTGCAAGGAGGCCCTCAACGGATTCAAACTGGCCCTGGATGAGATTAACAAGGAAGGGGTACTTGGTAGAAAAATTGAATTTACCACCAGGGACACAAAATTCAAGGTTGATATTGGTCTCAGCGTGGCCAAAGAGCTAATAATGAGGGAGAATGTAGATGTCCTTGTCGGCACCATTAGTAGTGGTGTCGCCATGGCCGTATCTGATTATTGCAAGCGGGAGAAAGTGCCACTTATCGTCTGGATTTCGAAAAGCGAAAGGATAACCGGGGAAAAGGGACACAGGTATGTTTTTTCTACGGGTGAAAATACTGCCATAGCCGGCAAAGCCGGCGGAGTGGCGCTGTCCAAAAAGCCGTTTAAGAAATACTGGATTGCAGGGGATGATTACGAGTATGGGCATGCCATAGCTAACGCTGCCTGGCGTAATCTAAAAAAGCTGAAGCCCGAGGTAGAGAAGCTCGGAGAAACGTGGTGGAAGGTTGGTGAACCCGACCTCGTGCCCTATATTACCGCTATAATGGGCGCAAAGCCTGACGCAGTTATCTTTGCCGCCGGTGGCGCCAGCATGGTCAATGTTATGAAGACCGCAAAGGCGACCGGCATGTCTGAGAAGATCCCAGGCTGGATTCACACTGCTACGGAAATCACAATTCTTAGGGCGTTAGGTCCAGGGGCCCCCGAGGGTTTCATGGGCACCACTGACTATCTCTTCTACCACCCTGATACGCCAGCCAACAGGGCATTTGTTGAGGCATATAAGGAGGCCTATGGAAATCAACCTGGGTTCTCCGCTTTTCATGGTTACACAACTGCTCATTTCATTGCAGAGGCGTTCAGGAAAGCAGGTTCCCTGGATAAGGAGAAGTTCATTGACGCCTTAGAGGGGCTCACGATAGATAGCCCTGCGGGAAAGTTGGAGATGCGAGCCTGTGACCATCAAGCGCTGCTGCCGATCTATATGGGGGTGACCAAGAAGGTACCGGAATACGATTTTGTCATTTGTTCCGATATAATAACGGTGCCCGGCGATGAAGGACTGCCCACATGCGAGGAGATTATGAAGGCCCGTGGGAATTGAGTATTAAAGAGTAACTGGGGGCCATGAGCCCCCAGTTACTCGTATGAAAAAAAGGGACACCATGGAGTTTGATCTCGCTGCTTTGGGTACACAGTTTTTAGTCGGCCTCAGTCGCGCAATGATCCTGTTTATCGTATGTTCCGGGATGAGCTTTGTTCTTGGAGTGCTCAGGGTTCCCAATATTGCTCACGGTTCCCTGTACATGATCGGGGCATTTGCAGCTTTTAGCATCTTCACGTTGTCTGGCAGTAGTTCCACCGGCTTTTGGTTAGCCTTAATCCTAGCCCCCTTAGTGGTAGCCCTGGTGAGCTTGATAGCGGAGAGGGCACTATTCTGCCATCTTTATGAAAGGGAGCACCTCATGCTGCTGCTGTTTACCTTCGCCTTGATGCTCATCTTTGGTGATCTGGTAAAGATAATTTGGGGCGCAGAATACAGGTCGATCACGGCGCCTCCTTTTCTCAAGGGCGCAGTATCTATCCTTGGCTCCTCTCTCCCACGTTACAACTTATTTCTGCTCATCATCGGCCCCGCGGTGGCCATAGGTCTGTGGCTTTTTACAAATAAGACCAAGATCGGAAAAATCTCCCGTGCTGCGGCAGTTGATAGGGAGATGGTAGGTGCGGTGGGCGTAAATGTAAGCTGGGTGTTTGCAGCTGCATTCGTAATCGGCTGTTACCTTGCGGGGCTGGGTGGTGCCTTGGTAGCCCCTACGGTGAGCATTACCATCGGGATGGATCACACCATAATTATTGAGGCTTTCCTCATAGTTACTATCGGTGGATTGGGGAACATGTGGGGTGCCCTCGTGGGTTCCCTTATCTTTGGGCTGACCCAATCCTTTGGCGCGTTGCTCTGGCCACAATTCGCCATCGTATTTCCGTACGCTGCTGTTGTGATTATTTTGATCTGGCGACCTACAGGTATGCTAAAATCAGTCTGGTAAATATAGCTGATAGCTCATAGCTGTAAGCTCACAGTTTGAAGGTTCGCAGGCTTACTAAGGGCTAATCTCGAAGGAGTTAGCTTTGATCAGAGAAATTCCTAATCTGAAATCATTTGGTCCTATTGCTGCTATCTTTATTGTCTTGCTTATCTTGCCACCCATAATTCCCCGATTTTACACCTACCTACTTGCCTCGATCCTTGTGACAGGCTTATTAGCTATGAGTCTTAACATGGTATTAGGCCACGGCATGATTTTTCAGTTTCACCATGGCGTTTTCTATGGAGTAGGGGCCTATGCCGTAGCCCTGATAGTGACCAAGACCTCCCTGCCTGCATGGGTTGGGTTTGCCGCTGGACCTATAATGGCAGCAGTGGTAGGCCTGCTCATTGGCTGGTTCTGTGTGAGACTGAGCAGGTTATACTTTGGCATGCTCCAGATTTCCCTGGGTTCCTTACTTTACGTGATAGTCTTCCGTTGGTATGACTTTACAGGAGGAGATGATGGCATTTACGGCATTCCAATGCCATCAATTATCTCGTCCTCGAAAAGTTCCTATTACTTTATCCTTATCATAGTGACAATTTCTCTAACGTTGCTATACCTGATTTTGAAATCCCCCTTCGGGGCCACCCTTGAGGCTATAAGGGATAACCCTCAGCGGTGTGAGGCAGTAGGTGTCAATGTCAGGCGCCACCAGCTTGGCGCTATAGTAGTGGCCACCTTTTTCGCCGGAATTGCGGGAGTTCTTTTTGTTGTGCTGGAAAACTTTGTCCATCCTGATTTATTGTTCTGGGTGCTCTCCCTTGAGATTTTTATCATGTGCCTTCTGGGAGGATGGTTTACCTTTGCCGGACCAATGTTAGGAGCTGCAATAATGGTGGCCCTCAGAACGTTTGTTGGCATTTATACCGAATACTGGACCTTGATTTTAGGGGTTATCCTGATATTGCTCATTTTCTTTCTCCCAGAGGGGGTAATGGGCTATTTTCTGGAAAAGGTTAGCCCTCAATCTACTAAAGCAAGAGAAAGGACCAACGAGTAGATGCTCAAGGTGGAAGGTGTAGATAAATCCTTTGGGGAATTTATGGCGGTCAACAGCGCGGACCTCGCCGTTGGAAAGGGTGAACTCGTGGCGGTGATTGGGCCTAACGGTGCTGGAAAGACCACCTTATTTAATCTTATCAGTGGCCAGCTGAAGCCGGACAGGGGGAAGGTAACCTTTATGGATGAAGATATCACTAATTTGCCTCCCTACCAGATCTGCAAGAAGGGGATTGCGAGGTCATTTCAGATCGTGAATATCTTTCCAAGGTTGACTGTTTTTAGAAACGTTCAGGTCGCCGTGATTTCCCAGCAGAGAAAGAGCAACACCCTTTTCCATCCTGCTCAGAGCATGGCGGTGGAGGAAACTGAACGCATTCTGGAGAGCTTGGGTCTCATAGATAAGGCCTGGAACACGGCTGGATCTCTATCCCATGGGGATCAGAGGGTCTTGGAGATCGCAATTGCCTTGGGCAACGACCCAAAGCTCCTTGTACTGGATGAGCCAACCGCCGGCATGTCCCCAGAGGAGACCGGTGCTACCATGGATCTAATCAAGGGGCTGGCTGACAAGCGGGGCTTAACCATTTTATTCTGCGAGCACGATATGGACGTTGTATTTAGCATTGCCCAGAGTATCATGGTTATGCACCAGGGACGTACCCTTATCCAGGGAAAGCCGGAAGATGTGCGAAGAAACGAGGAAGTTGTGCAGGCTTATCTGGGAGGTGAGTAATGCTTGAGGTTGAGGAGATCCACACCTTTTATGGTCTAAGCCATATTCTCTTCGGGGTTTCACTCAGCATTGAGTCGGGAAAAGTAGTTTGTCTTCTTGGCAGAAATGGCGCCGGGAAGAGCACAACTTTGAAGAGTATCATAGGGTTAACGCCGCCCAAGCAAGGCAGTATCAGATTTAAGGAAGAGGAGATCGCCGGCAAACAACCCTATATGCTTGTTCGAAAGGGTATTGGCTATGTCCCTGATGAAAGAAGGATCTTCGCCGACCTCACGGTTGAAGACAATCTCGAGATAGCTGAGAGGAAGGTAGAAGGTGGTGAAGGGTGGGACAAGGAAAGGGTCTATGGGCTTTTTCCAACTCTGAAGGATATAGCGTCACGAACGGGTGGATGCCTGAGCGGAGGTGAGCAAAAGATGTTGGCCATTGGCAGGGCACTCATGGGCAATCCCGAGCTCCTGCTCTTGGACGAGCCTACTGAAGGGCTGGCACCAGTTATGGTAAAGGTTTTGGAGGATCGGCTCGGCACATTGAAACAGACTGGGTTAACCGTTTTGTTAGCTGAGCAGAATGTGAAGACTACCCTGAGGCTGAGTGACCATGGTTACATAATTGATGACGGCAAGATTAGATATCATGGAAGCGTTGACGAACTAAAGGAAAATGAGGAAGTGAGGAAAAAATATCTCTTGATATAATTCAGCTATTTCCTGCCACTGCCCGCAGCCTTTTGATTCTTTAATAAGACCTTGCTAACCCCCGAATACCTGCCCTATTATAAGGATAAGACCTGTTAAAGCGCCTAAAAGTATCGCTGTTTTAAATGAGTTGAACATCGTAACATGCCCCTCCCTTAAGTGTAATAGCTCGCTATTATGGAAACGTTTATTGGCTACGGTCACGATGCCGATTTCGTTAATTCTGGCTTGTCTGCCTTAGGGTGTGAGAGATGATAGATTCTGTCAACAGGATTTCTGGCAACATTGTGGATATAGTACATAGGGATATCTTTCCCGGGACGATAGAAATACTACATGGAAGGATATCAAGGATTTTTGTCGAGCAGGAGGTGAAACCAACCTATATCATACCTGGGCTCATTGACTCCCATATTCATATAGAAAGTAGTATGCTTACTCCCTCTGAATTTGCACGTGTGGCTGTGGTTCACGGAACAGTGGGTGCCATTTGTGACCCACATGAGATTGCCAATGTAATGGGGATAGATGGAGTTAGGTATATGATGGAAGATGGTGCCTCTGTGCCGTTTAAATTCTTCTGGGGAGCTCCCTCCTGTGTGCCAGCTACCAATTGCGAAACCGCTGGGGCAAAGATAGATCCCAGTCAAGTTGAAGTCCTTCTAAAGATGAACAGGGTGAGATGCCTTAGTGAGATGATGAATGTCCCGGGGGTCTTACATAGGGACCCGGATGTTATTGCCAAGATAGATCTGGCAAGATCTTGTAAAAAGGTGATTGATGGCCATGCGCCTGGTGTCAGGGGAGGGGAATTGGAGCAATACATCCGCGCTGGGATCTCAACAGATCATGAGTGTCTTTCAAGATCTGAGGCCCTGGAGAAGATCCAATTAGGCATGAAGGTTCAAATAAGGGAAGGTTCTGCTGCAAAGAATTTTGATGAGTTGATCCCCATAACAAAGGAGCATTCCGACAGTTGCATGTTTTGCAGCGATGACAAACATCCAGATGATTTAATGAGAGGTCATATTAATCTCATGGTAAAACAGGCCATTCACGAAGGCATTGATAAGATAGATGTTTTGCGGATAGCATCCTTTAATCCTGTTGAACATTACAACTTAGATGTAGGTCTATTGCAAGAAGGTGATCCGGCTGATTTTTTGGTAATTGATGATTTTTCCAACCTTAGCATCTTAAAGACCGTTATCAATGGCAGGCTTGTTGCTGATCGTGGAAAGACATTAATCAAGGAGTCAAGTAAAAGGATCGTTAATAATTTTAACACCAAAAAAAAGGACGTACACGATTTTGCCCTCAGGGATAGGAATGGGAAGATGCATATCATCGGGGCAGTTGATGGGCAGTTAGTCACCGACCGCTACAGAGAGAAACCAAAGGTGGTTGATAATTACATTGTTTCAGATCCAGCAAGGGATATACTTAAACTAACTGCTATCAATAGATATGAGGATTCACCTCCATCAATCGGTTTTGTAAGAAATTTTGGACTCAAGAGAGGGGCGATAGGCTCGAGTGTTGCCCATGATTCTCACAATATTGTCGCGGTGGGTGTGGATGATATCGATATTTGCAAGGCGGTAAACAGCATCATCAGAAACAAGGGGGGGATTAGTGCAGTTTGTGGGGATACAGAAAAGGTCTTGCCCTTACCGGTAGCCGGGATTATGACTGATTTGAGCTATAAAGAGGTATCTAAAAGATACATAGAACTGGACAGGTTTGCCAAGGAGTTAGGCTCACAATTAAAGGCACCCTTTATGACCCTCTCATTTATGGCCTTGCTGGTTATTCCAGAGATTAAACTGAGTGATAGGGGATTGTTTGATGTCGCAAACTTTAAATTTATAGACCTGTTTTCTTCGTGAATGTTTTATATGAACTGGCGTTCAGAAGGGTAGAGTCTATGGGTTCATGGTGGTGTGTCAAGCTTAGATCTCACCCATCTGCATAAAAGGGGGTTGACAACAAAAGGGAGTGCTGTTATATAAGAAAATCTAAGGTTCATGAAGGACATTTAATCAGTAGTTTTTAGGGAAAGATAAAGGCCACGAAGGCCTCAGGACTCAGAGATACTGAGGATTTTGTGGCCTTTTTGTGTAAGAAGCCGAGAGATTAACCCAGAATCTACCCTTAGAGGGAAAGATTAATATGAGGAGGAGCATAAAATAACAGCCGAGGATATCTTATTAGATGAAGATTTTAAGAAATGCGTCGATTTTCACGGCCATATCTGCCCCGGTCTGGCCATAGGCTACAGGGCTTCCATGGCAGCACTTGATTGGTTAGAGGAAAACCGGGCAGTGGATGAGGAAATGGTGGCCACTGTGGAAACAGATGCCTGTGGAACTGATGCAGTACAGGTGTTGACTGGATGTACCTTGGGGAAGGGCAATCTTATCCAGAAGTACCACGGCAAGCACGTTTACACCCTTGTGAGTAGAAAATCAGGAGAAGGGGTTCGTGTGGCCTTGAAAGCCGGTGTCCTCGAGCTCTCTGAAAGACATCAAGAACTGGTTCGAAAACTAATAGGTGGTGAGGCAACGCCAGAGGACCGGAAGGAATTTTGGGAGCTTCATCACCAAAAGACCCATGACATTTTAGTGAAACCCCTCAAAGATCTTTTTTCAATCAAGACGTCTCATATCACTGTACCACCAAAAGCCATGATAGAGCCATCAAGTCTCTGCGAGCGTTGTGGCGAGCCTACAATGGTGTCAAAGTTGACTGAAATAGATGGTCACTATATGTGCAAGGATTGTCTGGGCAATGATTATCGGCCTCTTGCAGGATAGTTTTTAATTTAATGGAATTCCGACCATAAAGGCAGGGTTGGAAGACCGGTAAGGTAACTATTTATAGAAGCCAAGAAGGCTCTCCCAGGTCTGTAGATCAAGTATGATGTTTTATATCTTTACCTAAGGAGGAGAGCGTTATGAAACTGACTAAAAAATTACTATGCAAATTTTTCCTACCCTTGGTAATCTTAATTGGAATTATGGGAACAACTGGTCATGCGGCCCAGGCAAGGATCAAGGAGGTCCGCATCGCTGACAGCAAGGGCGATTGGGGCTATCCCAATCCCTATCGCCACTATCCCCGGGGACCGGGTTATGTCCGCATGAGCTGGGTCTTTGACACCCTGATCTGGAAAGATGATAAAGGCTATATACCGGCTTTGGCCAAGAAATGGGCCTACGATCCCAAGGCCCTAAGTTTCACCTTCGAGCTTAGGGAGGGGGTCAAATGGCATGATGGTAAGCCCTTTAGCGCCGAGGACGTGGTCTTTACCATCGACTATTTCAAAAAACATCCTTATGGATTTGTTCCCATCGAGGCAGTATCAGGTGTCGAGGTTAAGGGGAAAAATAGTGTGGTCATTAAACTGGAAAAACCCTATGCCCCCTTTCTGGCCTATGTGGGCGGAACCATTCCCATTCTTCCCAGGCACATCTGGCAGAGTGTGACAGATCCTAAAAAATACAATGATCCCAGGGCATTTATTGGCTGCGGCCCTTATAAATTTATTGATTTCAACAAGGCCAAAGGGACCTATCTTTACAAGGCATTTGAAGAGTATTATCAGGGCTTTCCCAAGGCCGAACGGCTCATATATATCAAGGCGGGCAATCCGCTCATGACCCTACCCACAGGGAAGGTCGATCTGGCCAACATAAAACCTGACATAGCCAAGCCCTTAGAAAAAAAAGGCATGGTGATACTCAAAAATCCCCGGGGCTGGAACAAGAAGCTGATGATCAACCACAAGAAGCTACCTTTCAATAACAGGCGCTTCCGCCAGGCCCTGGCCCTCGCAATTAATCAGCAGGAGATCATTGACAAGGCCCACCGAGGCTTCGGCTCGCCTGCTTCCTTCGGACTGCTCTCACCGGATCATGAGTTCTACAACCCAAATACACCGACCTATGCTCCTGATCCGGGCAAGGCCCGACAGATCCTGGAATCCTTGGATTATAAGAAGGATATGAAGGGCTTCTATACTAAGGATGGCCAGCCACTATGGATGGAGCTCCTTGCCTCAAACATCAGTGCGGCCGGGGAAAGCGTTGCAGACCGGGACGGCGAGTTGATAAAGCGACAATTAGAGGCGGTGGGCATCCATATTGATTTAGTAAATATGGAGCAGGCGACCACGGACGGCCGGGTTAAGAAATGGCATTTTGATCTGGCCATCTCTGGACATGGCGGGCTGTTAGGTGATGCCAGAATACTCAACATGATGATTAACCCCAGGTTTATGGGTTCAAAATCGGCACGCTTCGGGGCCAACAAGGAGCTGCTTAGACTGCTCAAGCTTCAGGTCGCAGAGATGGACGTGTCAAAGCGCAAGGCCTTAGTCTACAAGATACAGGAGATATATGCCGACGAGTTGCCGGCAATTTCACTATACTATCCGACCTCCATGGCCGCCTACAACCCCAAAAAGGGCATCAGGTGGTACTATACAAAGGGCGGGATTTCCTTAGGCATCCCCATCGCCCAGAACAAGATGTCCCTGGTTAAATAGGGAATATAGGTTCGGAGAATATATTTTTGTCTTCTTACAGAAGATTGGTTGATTCGCTGGAATGGGAAGTGAATTATGAATTCAATGGCGTGTTAGAATACGTATGATTTTCAATTTAAAGCATTCAGCGCCGAGGCGACTCGGCCTTGTTATCACCTTTGGCCTGGCTGCCTTGGCCATGATTTATCTTAGCTATTCGTTGCCACGGCTCCTGCCAGGCGATTTTGTGACGGCCATGTACTCCAGCTCCGATGTGACTCTCACAGCGGAACAGGAGGCAGAGCTCAGGGCATACTACACCGAAGAACTAGGCTTCGGCCATTATTTGGTCAAGCTGTTCCGGTTAGACTGGGGGTATTCCTATGCTTTTTTGACCCCTGTCTCAACTATTTTTTTTGAGGCGTTGCCCTGGAGCCTGCTTTTACTGGGCACAGCTAACGTCATATCCATGATAATCGGGTTTGTGACAGGGGTGGAGGCAGCCTGGCGGCGGGATAGCCGACTGGAGAAAGGTATGGTGGGCGGCATGACCTTCATAGAAGGGATTCCTGAGATCAGTACCGGTGTTATCCTCCTGGTGGTGTTCGCCCTTAATTTGCAATGGTTTCCGGCAGCCGGGGCGGAGACAGCTTACGCTGAGGTATCCCTATGTGCTCGGTTGGCAGATGTGGGACACCACTTAGCCTTGCCACTGGCTACACTGGTTCTGGCCTATTTCCCTGGCTATTTTCTCCTGACCCGCAACAGCATGATGATGGTCATAAAGGCGGCCTTCGTGACTACAGCGAGGGCCAAAGGCCTTACTGCCAGGAGGGTAAGGTACGCCCATGCCGCCAGAAATGCCCTGCTCCCTTTAGTGACACGCTTCGGCCTGCGTTTAGCCTTTATGGTCACCGGCGCACTGGTCGTGGAGACTATCTTTTCCTATCCGGGCCTTGGTACCCTCCTGTTTAACGCCATTCAGGCCCGGGACCTGCCTGTCATCCAGGCCATCGTTCTGGTCTCCTCCCTGATGGTTTTGACGATTATTTTGGGCCTGGAGTTAGTTTACGGGATGATTGACCCTAGGATTGAACATGCACATTGATATTCGTCAAGCAGTTTCTAGGGATCCATGGTTTGTGGTTGGCTTTTCACTGGGGTTGATCTTCTCCATTATGACCCTGCTCGGTCCGCCGCTGGCCCCATTTGATCCCTGGGACATTTCTTTTACCCCCCTCTCACCGCCCTCAGCCAGGCACTTCCTGGGCATTAACGATGGGGGGCAAGACATCTTCTCCGAACTTCTCTTTGCCGTCCGAAACACTCTCACCTTTGGCTTAATCAGCGGTCTGGTTGCCTTAGCGTTAGGGGTTCTTATAGGTCTCGCTGCCGGCTGGTTCCGGGGTTTTGTAGACATGATCCTGATGCGCATAGCCGATGTCTTGTTGGCTATTCCAGCCATCATGATCCTCATCCTTACTGCTGCCCTTTTCAGGCCATCACCCTGGGTTCTGGCCTTGATTCTATCTGGCATGATGTGGCCGACCATCAGCAAGGCCATTCGGGCACAGACCCTCAGTCTGAGGGAGAGCCTCCACGTCAGGGCCGCTGCACAGATTGGTGGCGGAAACTGGTACATCATCCGACGCCATCTGATGCCCGAGATGTTCCCGCTCTATCTAATAGGCTTTGCTGCCAAGGCCAGGATTGCCATGTTCATGGAAGCGGCCCTGGCTTTCTTAGGGCTTTTCGATCCCAGCCGCAAGTCATTGGGCATGATGATTGGTTACGCTCTCAAGTATTACTACATGGACATTTGGTGGAACTGGCTTTTGCCGCCCATTGCCTGTTTATCTTTATTGATCATGACTGTCACATTCTTAGCCATAAGCCTGGAAAAGGTGCTGGATCCACGGCTCAAGGAGGCCCTGGGGTAAGGAATGATATGAGCCTTGACATAAACCAGTTGAGCGTTATTTACCAGGATGGAACTCACCGTATACAGGCCCTGGAGGATGTGAGCCTTACACTCGCTCCGGGGAGATGTTTGGCCTTGGTGGGAGAGTCCGGCTCTGGCAAGACTACACTTGCCAAGGCCTGCATGGGATTGTTGCCATCAAATGCAGTCAGGCAAGGTCAAATAAAGCTCAACGGACAACGAATCGATCACCTTGAGGAATCGTTCCTCAATAAGATTCGGTGGGAGAGAATCGGCATGGTCTTTCAGCACGGGGCGGCCAATCTAAATCCTGTACATCGGATTATCAATCAGGTGGCCGAACCCTTGATCCAGCATCGGTCCTTAAGCCGGGCCGAAGCCCATGCATTGGCCGGCGAGGCCCTGGCCCAAATGGGACTCAAAGGGGAACATCACTGGCGCTATCCCCATCAACTCAGTGGTGGAGAGGCTCAGCGGGCCTTGTTAGCCATGGCCATGATCATGGATCCAGAAGTAATTATTTTAGATGAGCCGACGTCCGCCTTAGATGCCTTGAGTAAGTCTTTTGTGACGGATTGTATAAATCAGGCCAAGGAGAAGGGTAAGGCCATACTTTTGATCACCCACGATCTGGAACTGGTCGTTCATTTGGCAGAAACCGTGGCCTTTCTTTACCTGGGAGAGGTAATGGAGACAATGCCGGCCAGGGATATTTTCTCCCAGCCCCTCCACCCCTATACGCTTGCCCTGGGAAGGTCCTATCCTGCCATGAACACCACCAGGGACCTGGGCGGTATGAGGGGCGACGCCTTCTACCGCTTTGTTCATCAACACGGCCACGATGATGAGGCAGGCTACCGGCATACCCATATCCAGGTTCCCCTCTCCAGCCACAAAGATGGCCACGCTCCACCGTCCGGATGTCTATTCCAGAGCCGATGCACCCAGGCCATCGAAAGATGTAGAACTGAAAAGGTGGATCTGGAGGCGATCGGCGACCACACGGTTCGCTGTCTGCGCCATGGAATCGCCAATCTTCTTGAACTCAAGGGCGTGAGCAAGAAATACGGGAATGCCGTCGCCATTAATCCTATGGACCTGACAATCAAATGCGGGGAGGTTTTCTGCTTAGTGGGTGAGACCGGCTCGGGAAAAACGACCTTGGCCATGATCGCCGCCGGGGTACTTACGCCTGAAAGTGGTGGCAGGGTTTTTGACGGGCGGGACATGGATGAATGGATGCATAAGGATTATCGATCCCTGGCTAGTCAGATAGGTGTGATCTATCAAAACCCGGCCGAGTCCGTCAGCCATCGCTTTTCTGTTTTGGACACTGTTGCCGAGCCTCTCAAGATCCACGGCCTATCTCAGAGTAAGGAAGAGATGCATGCTCGTGTGACCAGTGTCCTGGCCGACGTCCATCTCTCAACTGATCCCGCCTTTTTGAGCCGTTACCCCCATGAGCTGAATATGGGGGCCATACAGCGGGTCTGCCTGGCCCGTGCCCTAGTCCTGGGTCCCTCTCTTCTTGTCGCTGATGAGCCCACGAGCTCCCTCGATCCAAGTGTACAGGCCAAAGTGCTGAAGTTGCTTCTGGATCTTCAGATCGAGATGGGTCTGACAATGCTCTTCGTCACCCATGATATCGGCCTGGCTCGAAAGATTGGCGACCGCATCGGGGTGATGCTCTCCGGTCGCTTAGTGGAAGTTGGCCCGGCTCATCTCATTTTATCTACCCCCTACCATCCTTACGCACAGCTATTGATTGACAGCGTAAGCGGAATCGGCCATGGTAGTTTCCAGCCTGCTTCGGATCCAGTAGAGCCAGATGGCTGCCCCTTTGTCACGCGATGCCCTCAGGCCAAAGACCTTTGCAGGCGTGTAAACCCACAACTCTTAGAGAGAGATCACCGCCAGGTAGCCTGTCATTTTCCATTAACCATCGGACATCCAGGTTAAGAATTCTATTGCAGATATGGCGCTGCTAGGTATTCCAGAGATCAAATTGAGTGATAGGGATTGTTTGATGTGGCGGGATTTGAATTCGTGGTCGCTTTTGCCCCTAAATGCCTTTTTAATTAGCCCTCCCAAAATCATCCTCAATCCGCTCAATATCATCCTCCCCAAAGTAGTCTCCCTGTTGTATTTCGATAAGGATCACGTTCTCTGTTCCTATATTCTTTCGAGGGTAACAAGGGCCTCTCCACTGACCATATGCCAGTGTTCGGACCTGCGCCTGTGCCTCTGGAGACTCAGCCTTTTCCCAGGATACACAACGATTCTCTTTACCTTATGATCGGACCCATCGGAAAGCACAATATAAAAGCCCCAGGGGCGATGGTCTTCTTGGGTTTTCTTTTCAATTGTGTCGTTCATGTCCAAATAGGCTGATCTGCTTCAGATTTGGGATTTTTTGAAATTATATCTTAAGTGAATGTAATGTCAAATAAGACAAATTTTCTATTGACATTTTTTCTTTTTTATTTAGTCTCATATAAATAATAAAGAATATCAAATATGATACTAAATGACACCTGAAAAGAAATATCATGTGCCGGCCCTTGAAAGGGCCCTTGATGTTATAGATCTTCTTGCATCAAATGACAGGGATCTGTCCTTTTCAGAGATCCTCCTGTCCCTAAAAATACCAAGGCCCTCATTGGCCAGGATACTGAGAATACTCACAGACAGAGGGCTAATCAATAAGACAGGAGAGAAGGGCCTTTACAGGCTGGGAATGAAGCTAATCTATCTTAGTAACAGGCTTGAAAGCAAGCTTAAGCTCAGGTCTGTGGCCTGGCCTTTAATGCAGGAGCTGGCCTTGAAGACTGGGAAGACCATTGAACTCTGCACCCTTGACAGGGACCAGCTTATTTTGATTGAGCAAATAGAGGGAAATGAGGGGGTGCGGCTCTTTTCTAGGATTGGCTCTGCCTATCCATATTTTCATACCATCGCAGCAGGCAAGATATATCTGGCGCATATGGGGAAAGAGAAGAGGAAGGATGTCTTGCAAAAGATTGGGCTACCCGTGGTCACCAAACACACCATAACAGATATAGATCAGCTTGAAGAGGAGTTGTCCATTATAGTAAAGAATGGCTATGCCTTTGAGGACCAGGAATTACGAGAAGGTGTGAGGAGGGTTGTGGCGCCAATCTATGATTGCCATGGCAACCTTGAAGGATGCATTGGGATTGCATCCCCTATTTTTAGCTTCAAATATGAAGACAGGGAATATCTGGGTAGAATGGTTAAGGAGGTGGCCCATAAGGTATCGTCAGGCATGGGTGCCACGTAGTATATAGGTTTTACGATAATGTCTTCGAGTGGATGCTCGACCGTATAGAGTTTTGCAAAATGATCCATCTCATGAAGATGTCAAATGATAAAATCCAAATGTCAAAGCAGATCCAAATGCTTCAATGTCAAGACCTTCCTATTTAGCCTTTGGGTTTTGATATTCTCGAGATATGTTGTCAGTCGAAGATCTTTTCCTGGGGCCTTAGTTGTGCAATGAGGAGGCTATTTTCAGGTGAAAAAGCTATTTTATCCTGAAAGCATTATGGTGGTTGGCGTTTCTGATAGACCAGCCAATCTGGGCAGGAACATTGTGGAAAATCTCGATCGTTTTCATTTTAAAGGCCCCGTCTACCTTGTGGGCAAGGAGGGGGGCAATTTAAATGGCCGAAAGATCTATACCAGGATTGAGGAGATAGATGCATCGCCCGATCTGGTTGTTTTTCTGATACCGGCACTCTTCATACCCGAGGCCCTTGCGTTATGTGGCCATAAGGGCATCCACTATGCGGTTATAGAATCAGGTGGGTTTAGTGAATTTTCTGATGAAATGAGAGATCTTGAAAGAGAGATCGTTTCCATTGCCCAGAAGTGGCGCATCCGATTTGTAGGACCAAACTGTATTAGTATCATAAATCTGGAAAATGGCCTTGTCCTTCCCTTTGTACCCCTGGATCCGGGGAGGATAAAAGCTGGCTCTCTGTCCCTCGTCTCACAAAGTGGGGGAATAGTCACCAACAGCTTAAAACTTTTTTCCTGTGAAAACATAGGGTTTAATAAAGTAATCAGCGTGGGTAACAAGCTTAATTTGGACGAAAACGATTATCTTGAATTCCTGATCTCTGATCCGGGGACAAAGACAATCGGACTATATCTGGAGAGTGTCGCTAACGGACGACGTCTGATGGATCTGGCGGGGTCAACTCAAAAACCTGTGATTGTTTTGAAATCAAATACCAATAAGGCAAGCAATGAGATTGCCAGATTTCATACCTCCGCCCTGGCCGGTGATGATGTGGTTGTCTCTTCGGGCTTGAGTCAGGCTGGTATACATAGGGTTCATACCCTCAATGAGATGATGAACTCCTTTAAGATATTTAGTCTCCCATTGGTGAAGGGACCGAATCTGGCAATTTTATCCCGTTCCGGGGGCCGGGCTGTTATGGCAGCGGATGCGGCCCATAGGTATGGTTTCAAGATGATCCCCTTTTCAGAGGGTTTTCTCAATTACGTGAGAAAAATGACCAGAGCAGGGGTTATAAGAATGACCAATCCCCTTGACCTGGGTGACGTCTTTGATATCGAGTACTACAGAGAGGTCCTGGAGAGAGCTTTAATGGAGAAGGAAGTGGACGGGGTTCTTTTTTCGCTTACCTATAATCCTGGGGCAGAGTTGGTGGCTACCGAAAAGGTTATTCGGTCTGCAGGCAACCTCGCTTTCCTGTATCAAAAGCCTGTTGCCTTATCCCTGATAGCCGATTCTGGTGAATGGTTCATGATGAAAAAGACGGCCGATTATCCTATCTTTATGGAGCCAGACGATGCATTAAAGGCCTTAGCCCTTTCCTTGAGACATTACAGGAGCAAGTTTGACCCTGAGTTTCATCCACGCAACAGATTTGAGATCCCAATAGGGAAAGGGCAAGGAGTCGGCACGCACCCTAAGATGGTGAGTCCCGGAGAAGTCTTTGAGCTACTAAGGGAATACGATATTCCGGTGGCAGACCATAAATTGGTTAAGGATTATGATACAGGTTTGAGGGCAGCAGAGCTCATTGGTTACCCGGTAGCCTTAAAAATAGCAGACAGTAATGTTCTACATAAGACAGAGGTTGGCGGCGTAAGGCTTCACATAGGGAATCCAGATGAGCTACAAGAGGCATTCCGGGCAATAAGGGCTGACTGTTTCTTAATTCAAAAGATGGTTGAGCCTGGTCATGAGGTATTTATTGGTGGCAAACATGATCCTGCGTTTGGTTCTGTGATCCTGTTCGGGCTTGGCGGAATATTTGTTGAGGCACTTAAGGATGTTGCGCTGAGGGTGACACCAATCACGGATAGGGAGGCCAGAGAAATTATCGAGGAGACAAAAGGATCGGTTTTATTAAAAGGATTTCGGGGTGGGTCAGCAGCTGATATTAAGGCCTTAAGAGGATGTTTAGTCCGTGTTTCTCGATTACTGTATGAGCACCCGGAGATTCAAACCCTGGATATTAACCCCCTGATTGTCCTGAAAGAGGGCCAGGGATGTCTGGTTGTGGATGGAAGAATTCTTTTAGAAGAGAGGTTTTTCAATGAAAAACTTTATGGAACCTGAGAGTGTAGCGCTTATCGGGATTAGTCGAAAGAGTGGACCAGGATCATTTAATTACATGGAAAATATGATCAAATTTGGCTTTTCCGGTAGAATATTTCCTATTAATCCCAAGGCCAAGGAGATTCTTGGGAGAAAGGCTTATCCTAACGTTCGCGCGGTGAAGGAAAAGATAGACCTGGCAGTTATAAGCGCTCCGCGGGAAGATACGGTGAGTATTCTTAAGGATTGTGTTGCAGCACATGTCAAGGCTGCAATTTTAGTCAATCAGGGTTTTGCCGATGCAGATAGCCGAGGGAAGGAGATTCAGAAGGAGGTAACAGAGATTGCAAAAAGAGATGGGATCAGGATTCTTGGTCCAAATACCCTTGGAGTTCTGAATAGCTTTAATAATTTTACCACCTCTTTTATGCCTTTGGCTAAGGAGAGGGCACCGGTTGGTTTGATATGTCAATCAGGTATCCTTTTTGTAGGGGCACAGGTATTTAGCGGAAAGATAGGCAAGGGTATTGATCTCGGTAACGCCTGTGATATCGGTTTTTATGAGGCCCTGAGGTATCTAGGGGAAGATCCTGACATAAAGATCATCGCCATTCATATGGAAGGCTTAAGTAAGGGAAAGGAATTTCTTTCCCTGGCCAGTAGATTGGTCAAAGAAAAACCGATCATTATCCTTAAAACTGGCAGCAGCGAGACAGGGGCCAAGGCTGCTTTGTCTCATAGCGGCAGCATGGCCGGTAATTATAAGGTATATAAGGCTGCTTTACG